>Ga0101945_1000569_pt1 | contig 57798 bp, 55 predicted proteins | sample DewCreD2012metaG_2_FD_75246 | JGI IMG/M metagenome (GOLD analysis project Ga0101945, IMG submission 75246) | Hot spring sediment bacterial and archeal communities from British Columbia, Canada, to study Microbial Dark Matter (Phase II) - Dewar... ... | reverse complement strand
GGGCACGCCGCTGCCCACGCCGACAGCCATAGCGGGCTGCCCTGGGGGGGTGCAGGTGTGCAACCTGGCCTGGGTCTACACCACGCAGACGGGGCGGTGGCAGGCGAGCCACCCGGCGTTCAACCCGTCCACGCGGCTGTACCTGCCGCTGGTGTTGAAGGGGCCTTAAGTCAGAAATACTCCCCCACCCTCCCCCTCCCCCATTCAGGGGGAGGGGGAGAGCCATGCAGTATCCAGAAATTGGCGCTTAGGCTATAATAGAAGGTCTAGCGCCCCACCGAATGCCTGGCTCGCCTGAAGGGGGTTGGCACCGCCAGGGTATGCCCTTGCGTGGGCCGCCAGAGGAGGAACCCGCACATATGGCCAAGCCAGCGATTCTCGCCGTGGACGATGATGATGTCGTGCTGCGTGCTGTGGAGCGCGACCTGCGCCGCCAGTATGGCGGCCGATACCGCATCCTGGGGGCGCGCTCCGGCGCCGAGGCCCTGCAAACGCTGCAGGCGCTCAAGCTGCGCCATGACCCGGTGGCGCTGCTCCTGGTGGACCAACGCATGCCCCAGATGACCGGCGTGGAGTTCCTGGAACAGGCCATCCAGCTCTTTCCCGACGCCAAGCGCGTCCTGCTCACTGCCTATGCCGACACCGATGCGGCCATCCGCGCCATCAACATCGTCAAGCTGGACCACTACCTGCTCAAGCCCTGGGACCCGCCGGAGGTCAATCTGTATCCGGTGCTGAACGACCTGCTGGACGACTGGCTGGCGGCCTATCGCCCACCGTTTGAGGGCATCCGCGTTATCGGCCTGCGCTACTCGGCGCATACGCATGAGGTCCGCGACTTCCTGGCGCGCAACCTCATCCCCTTCCAGTGGATGGACGTTGAAAGCGACCCGGAGGCGCGCCGCTTGGCCGAGATCGCTGGCGGCGACCGCCCCCAATTGCCGTTGGTGCTCTTCCCCGATGGCGCGTCTCTGGCGCAGCCCAGCAAGGCGCAGCTTGCCGAGAAGATCGGCCTGCAGGTCCGCGCCGGGCAGCCCTTTTACGACCTGATCATCGTGGGTGGGGGGCCGGCGGGGTTGGCGGCGGCGGTGTATAGCGCCTCCGAGGGGCTGCGCACGCTGATGATTGAGCGGGCGGCGCCCGGCGGGCAGGCCGGGGGCAGTTCGCGCATTGAGAACTACCTGGGCTTTCCGGTCGGCCTGAGCGGGGCCGACCTGGCCCGGCGCGCGGTCGCCCAGGCCCGGCGCTTTGGCGTGGAGATCCTCACGCCGCAGGAGGCCACCGCCTTGCGCGCCGCCGACCCCTACCGCTTCGTCACGCTGGCGGATGGGAGCGAACTCAGTTGCCATGCGCTGATCGTCGCTGCCGGCGTACACTACCGCAAGCTGGAGGTCCCCGACATTGACCGGCTGACCGGGGCGGGGGTGTACTATGGCGCCTCGGCGGTGGAGGCACTCTCTTACCGGGGGCAGGATGTGTTCCTGGTGGGCGGGGCGAACTCGGCGGGCCAGGCCGCCATCCACTTCGCCCAGTACTGCACCAACGTGACCCTGCTGGTGCGCGGCGACTCGCTTGAAAAGAGCATGTCCCAATACCTGATTGACCAGATCCGCGCTACCGAGAACATCCGCGTGCGCCTGGATACATCGGTGATCGCTGTGCACGGCCAGCAACGGTTGGAAAGCATCACCGTCCGAAACAGCCACAGCGGGGAAGAGGAGGCCCTACCGGCGATGGCGCTGTTCCTGTTTATCGGCGCCGTGCCGCAGACGGGGTGGGTTGCGGGTGTGCTGGAGCGGGATGAGCACGGCTTTCTCCTCACCGGCCCCGACCTGCCCGGCGACAGCGGGCGACCACGCGGCTGGATGCTTGACCGCGACCCTTATCTGCTGGAGACAAATGTGCCCGGTGTGTTCGTGGCAGGGGATGTCCGCTACGGCGCCACCAAGCGCATCGCCACGGCGGTGGGTGAGGGCGCCATCGCGGTGCGCTTTGTCCACGAGTACCTGAGCAGCATCCCCATTCGGGCGGGGGCCGCCAGCGCGTGATCAGCCCAATACCGGGTTTTAACCCGGTTGGTTGGGACATTGGTTAAGTCAAGGAGAAGCCTCATGGGTAGACAACGAGAACGCGGGCGGCGCCAGCCACCCTGCACCCACCTGGATCAGATCCGCCAGGTGACACCCAGGACACAGGGCTGCGAGGAGTGCTTGCAGGTCGGGGATAGCTGGGTGCATCTCCGGCTGTGCCTGACCTGCGGGCATGTGGGCTGCTGTGACGAGTCTAAGAACCGGCACGCCACGAAGCACTTCCACGCCACCCAGCACCCCATTATCCGATCCTTTGAGCCGGGCGAGGACTGGAAGTGGTGCTACGTGGACCAGGTGGGGTGGGGGTAGGATAGGGGCACTGCCTCGCCCCGACAGCTACGCCCGCACGAAGGGATCAAACAGCTTCTGCCATTCCTCCAGCGCGAAGCGGTCGGTCATGCCAGCGATGTAGTCGCACACCACGCGATAGAGGCTCGCCTCGTCACTGATGCGGGCCTGGACATTGGCGGGCAGTTGGGCGGGCTGGCTGATATAGGCATGGAACAGATCGGAGATAAAGCGCTCGGCTTTGGTCTGCATACGGATCAGGCGATAGTGACTATACAGGCAGCGCTGGAGGAACTCCTTGAGTTGGGCGTTTTTGGCCGCCAGGACGGGAGAGAAGCCCACCAGGTTGTCCCCTAATGCCTGCACCTCCTCTGGGCTGCCCACGCCACTCTCGCGGATGCGCCGTGCGGTCTCATGGATCAGGTCGGTGACCTCCAGGCCGATCAGACGGCGGATGAGGCGATGGCGCACCAGGTCATCAAAGTGGCGGCCATCCCAGCCGATGCTCCGTTGGAGGTCGCTCCACAAGGCCAGCTCCTCCAGCATCTCCGGCGTGAGGATGCCGGCGCGCAGGCCATCGTCCAGGTCGTGGGCGTTGTAGGCGATCTCATCGGCGACATCGGGGATTTGGGCTTCCAGCAGGCCGCGCCGCTGGGGGTCAAAGCCGGCCTCTGAACTGATGTCGGCGCGGGCCTCGTGCTTGGCGATGCCCTCGCGCACCTCCCAGGTCAGGTTCAGGCCGGGGAAGTCGGGGTAGCGCTGTTCCAGCACGTCCACGATGCGCAACGCCTGGCGGTTGTGGTCAAAGCCGCCGTGCCCGGCCATGAGCGCGTGCAGGGCGCGTTCGCCGGCGTGGCCGAAGGGGGGATGGCCCAGGTCATGGGCCAGGCAGATGGCTTCGGTCAGGTCCTCGTTGACCGCCAGGGCGCGGGCGATGGTGCGGCCGATTTGGGCGACCTCCAGCGTATGCGTCAGGCGGGTGCGGTAGTAGTCGCCCTCATAGTTGATGAAGACCTGGGTCTTGTACTCCAGGCGGCGGAAGGCAGTGGTGTGCAGGATGCGGTCGCGGTCGCGCTGGAAGGCGGTGCGGTAGTCCGGCTCGTCTTCCGGGTAGGCACGGCCCCGCGAGTCGCGGCTCTTCCTGGCGTAGGTGGCCAGCATCTGCGCCTCAAGCTCCTCAAGCTGGCTGCGGTCGCGGATCATCGCGCTCTCCTGGCGGTCCAATGTAGCATAGCGTCACCGGCCTGTCAACCCAGGCACCAAACGAAAGGTACTTAACGGATTATTTACAGAAATCAAGGAGATTCGGTTTTCACCGCACCTACTTCAGCGCAACCGCCGGAATTACTGATTTGGTCATCTAGGAGGATAGGGATAGAATACGCGAGAGGGGCGTCACCCCCGAATACAGCGAAAGCGAGGTCTCAAGCATGGAGAAGCTGAAGGAGCGCATTCTGCGGGAAGGCCGTAACCTCGGCCATGGGATTCTGAAGGTGGATGGCTTTATCAACCACCAGGTGGACCCGCAACTCATGCTGGAGGCCGGGCAACGCCTGGCCGAACGCTTTCGCTCGGCCAGGCCCACGAAGGTGCTCACCGCCGAGATCTCCGGCATCGCCCCGGCGCTGACGACCGCGCTGGCCCTGGGCATCCCCGTCGTCTATGCCCGCAAGAGCAAGCCCATCACCATGCCCGACGCCGTCTTCCTGACAACCGCGCCCTCGCATACCAAGGGCCGCGAAGTGGAACTGATCGTCTCCCCAGAATACCTGGGGCCGGGCGAGCGCGTCCTGATCATTGACGACTTCCTGGCCACCGGCCAGACGATTGCCGCGCTGGTGCGCCTGGCCGTCGCCGCCGGCGCCACCGTTGTGGGCATCGGCGCGGTCATTGAAAAAACCTTTGAGGGGGGCCGCGCATTGCTCTCCGGCCTGGGTGTGCCCATTGAGTCGCTGGCGATGATCACCGACATGAGCGGCGGGCGGATCGTGTTTGCAGACGAGGCGGCCCCAGCGGAGACAAAGGAGGGGCAGGCTGGGGTGAGGGGCCATGACGGCCAGCGTGCGTAAAGCCATGATCCTGGCCGCAGGCGAAGGCACGCGCCTGCGCCCCCTCACGCTGGACCGGCCCAAGCCCATGCTGCCCATCGCCGGGCGTCCCCTCCTGGAGCGCACCCTGGATTGGCTGCGCGGCTACGGTATCAGTCAGGTTGCCATTAACCTGCACTACCGCCCGGAGGTCATCCGCGATGCCTTCGGCGATGGCCAACGCTTCGGCCTCACCATCACCTACTCCTATGAGCCGGTCATTCGCGGCACAGCGGGCGCGCTCCAGCCGCTCCGCGCCTTCTTGAACGAGACCTTCGTGATCGTCTATGGCGATGTGCTCACCGACCTGGATTTGGGGGCACTGATCGCTTTTCACCGGGCGCGGCCCGATGCCTGGATGACGCTCAGCCTGTACCGCGTGCCCAACCCGACGGAGAAGGGGATTGTGGCCTTAGATGAGGATGGGCGTATTACGCGCTTTGTGGAGAAGCCAGCGCCGGATCAGGTCTTCAGCGATCTGGCCAACGCGGGCGTGATCGTCGCAGAACCGGCCATCCTGGACTTCATCCCTGCTGAGGGCTTTGACGACATCGGCCACCACCTGCTGCCGCGCCTGTTGGCCGCCGGGGTGCCCCTATACGGCTGGCCGCTGCCGGAAGGCACGTATCTGATGGACATCGGTTCGCCGGAGCAGTACGCCCAGGCGCAGGCCTGGGCGGGGGGATAAGGGTGGGGACATTAAGGAGATAATGCATTTTGACGGCTTCAATATCCTAATGCCCTCTTCACCGCCTGGATGATTTCTTCTACGGTGCGGAGTGCCTCCTCGACCTCAGCACGGCTCACCTCTCGCTTAGGTTCGCCAGGCTTAGGGTTACCATAGCAGTCCACGTTTCTAATCTCCCATAAGAGGTCAATCTTATCACGCCCCTCTTTCACCAAACCCTCTGCCTGTTGCCGCCGGGCCGTATGGCTGCCCGGATCGACGCCAGTTTGCTCAATGGACAGCGCAATAATAGCCGATTCAAATGCCTGATAGGCCAGTCCGGCGACTCCGGCTAAATCACCCTGGTCAAACAGGCTTCTGGCCGACTTAAGAAGCCGTTCAGCCCGCTCCAGGTCTAAATGAGCCATATACGATCCCCCTGAATAGCCAACGCCGCTTCCAGCCGTGAAATATCGTAGTGACCGTCCCCCTGTACCTCTTGCCTGCTGATCGTTGTGCCCCGATGGAGAACGCTCTCCACTTCGCGCACGGCCATCTCGGCAAGAGAGGCATAATACAACTGCGCTTCGCCTGTAAGCACCTCGGCCCGTTGGCGAAACTGCTTTGCCTTGTTCAACCGGTAAAGAAGATAAGCTTTGGGAAACGACTGCAGGTTCTTAACAATATTGTAGACTATATCCTCCCCTTTGAAAACGATACCATTCAGCAGAGCGTCAAGGATCACCAGGTCCATTAGATTCTCCAAGTCTTGACGTTCGTAACGGTGGATCTCAAAGCGATAAGGAAGAAAGTCAAAACGTCTCTGCTGGACATCCCCGCCAACGACGCAGACATCAATGTCGCTCTGAGGGGTCGCCAATCCTCTGGCGGCAGAGCCGAACAGGATAAACAGTTCTATTTCCGGTTCTATCGCGGTGAAAAACACCTCAACCGCGTTCTTGAGGGGCGGCTGCAACCTCATGCGCCGCTCCAGCATGAAGAGACCCCACAGCCGCCGGATCAACGCGTGTTCTGTGTTCAGCCGATAGTGCTGGCGCTCTTTGGAGAGCACCAGCGAATAGCGTTTCCACTGGCGCAGAACGCGCAGAACGCTGGCACGCGAGGTCTTCAGCGTGGCTGCCAGCACGGTAGGTGAGAAGCTCAGGTACACCCGTTCCAGCATGACACGAAGCAGCCGTATCGGGACCCTGGCACCCAACATCTGTTCAAGGTTGAAGTCATCATGCTCAAGTATCATTTATGATACTCCGAGTATCAATGATGATACAATTATAGCATAAGAAACTGGGGAGAGGCAAGCAGGGCATCTGCCTCTCCCCAATTCTCGCCGCTATATGCGCGCCCGCCGTAGCCGCAGGCTGTTGCTCACCACCGATACCGAACTGAAGGCCATCGCCCCGGCGGCGAAGATGGGCGAGAGCAGCCCCGCCATGGCTACCGGGATCAGGATGACGTTATAGAAAAACGCCCAGGCCAGGTTCTGCTTGATGGTGCGCATGGTCTGGCGCGACAGACGGATGGCGCGGGGGACGCCGCGCAGGTCGCCGCTGATCAGGGTCACGTCCGCCGCCTCCATGGCCACGTCCGTGCCTGTGCCGATGGCGATGCCCACATCGGCCTGGGCCAGCGCGGGCGCGTCGTTAATCCCATCGCCCACCATAGCCACGATGCGCCCCTCGCTCTGAAGCTGGCGGACCTCGGCGGTCTTCTCGCCGGGCAGCACCTCGGCCAGCACGCGATCGATCCCCACCTGGCGGGCGATCGCCTCGGCGGTGCGCCGGTTGTCGCCGGTGATCATCACCACCTCCAGCCCCAGTGCATGCAACTCGGCAATGGCCTCGGCGGAGCCGGGCTTGATCGTGTCGGCCACGCCGATCACGCCGACCGCTTCGCCCTCTACAGCGGCCAGGATCGCTGTCTTGCCCTCCGCCTGTAGGCGCTCCACCTCAGGCGCCAGCCCGTTCAGGTGCACGCCCTGCTCACGCATGAGCTTCAGGTTGCCCACCAGTACGCGCCGCCCCTCAATCCGGGCAGCGATGCCGTGTCCGGCGATGGCCTCAAACTCGTTCGGCTCAGCCAGATCAAGCTGCCGCTCGCGGGCCGCCTGCACAATGGCCTCACCCAGCGGGTGCTCGCTCCCCCACTCCGCGCTGGCGACCAGGCGCAGCAGGTCCTCCGCCCCCTGTCCTCCGTCGTCCGTCGTCACCACATCCGTCACCGCTGGCTCGCCCCGCGTGATCGTCCCGGTCTTGTCCAGGACGACGGTGTCCACTTTCCCGGCGCGCTCCAGCGCCTCGCTGTTCTTGAACAGGATGCCGTTCTCCGCACCCTTGCCCGTGCCCACCATGATCGCCGTCGGCGTGGCCAGCCCCAGCGCGCACGGGCAGGCGATGACCAGCACCGCCACCATGTTGATCATGGCGCGGGTGAAGCCGACGCCCCCGAAGGCCAGCCAGCCGATGAACGTCAGGAGGGCCAGGACGATCACCGCAGGCACGAAGTAGGCCGAGACCTGGTCGGCCAGCCGCTGAATGGGCGCTTTAGAGCCTTGGGCCTCCTCCACCAGCCGGATGATCTGCGCCAGGACGGTGTTCTTGCCCACCTGCGTGGCTTCAAACTTGAGCAGGCCCTGCTTGTTGAGCGTGGCGCCGATGACCGTATCGCCCGGCCCTTTGTTCACGGGCAGGCTCTCGCCGGTGATCATGGACTCGTCCACGGCGGAGTGCCCCTCCAGCACGCGCCCGTCCACCGGGATTTTCTCCCCTGGCCGGACGATGACAATATCGCCTACGCGCACTTCATCAATAGGGATGTCCTGCTCCTGGCCATTGCGCACAACGCGGGCGGTCTTGGGGCGTAGGCCCATCAGCCGCTTGATGGCCTCGCTGGTGCGGCCCTTGGCGCGGGCCTCCAGGAACTTGCCCAGCGTGATCAGCGTGATGATCACGGCAGCGGTCTCGTAGTAAACGTGGCCGCTGATCAGCCCCAGCGTGACCGGCAGGCTGTAGAAGTAGGCCGCCGACGAACCCATGGCGATGAGCACGTCCATGTTAGCCGAGCGGTTGCGCAGCGCCTTGACCGCGCCCCGGTAGAACTGCCAGCCCACGCCAAACTGGACCGGCGTGGTCAGCGCGAAGAGCACCCAGTTGAGCCAGGGCGCGTGCCCGGCCATGCCCAGTAGCCCGAAGTCGCGGGCCATGCTCAGGAGAAAGGCGGGCAGGGTAAAGACGATCCCGATGAGCAGCCGTCGCCGTTGCTGACGGATCTCGGCCTCGCGGGCGGCGCGCTCCGCGTCCTCCGGCTCCGCTGCCGCAGCGGTCGTCTCCACCACGTCGTAGCCGACTTTGCGGATGGTGGCGATGAGATCGGCCAGTTCAACCGTCCCAGGCAGGTACTCAATCGTCGCCCGCTCGCTCGCCAGGTTGACGCTGGCCGCCGTGACGCCCGGCAGCTTCTTGAGCGCCCGTTCAATCGTGTTGGCGCAGTTGGCGCAGGTCATGCCGACGATGGGCAACTCGGCCTTCGCCGTGGCCACGCCGTAGCCCACCTCGCTGATGCGCTGGATGATCCGGTCCTGGCCGATCAGTTCCGGGTCGTATACGACCGTGGCGCGCTCGCTCGCCAGGTTGACGCTGGCCGCCTTCACGCCCTCCAGCTTCTTGAGGTTGCGCTCAATGGTGTTGGCGCAGTTGGCACAGGTCATACCGGTGATCGGCAGGGTGATCTGCTCTTCAGTCATTGGGGTGAATCCTTTAAAAAGCGAAACGTTTCACGCTTGATGTCCTAAGCTGGCGGGTAACCGATCTCCTCCAGCAAGGCCGCGATCTGCTCCCAGGTCGCCGGTGGCTCCCAGGCGACCGTCACGTTGCGCGTGTTCAGGTCGGCCTTGACTTCGCGCACGCCCGTGATGTCCTTCAACTCGCGTTCAATAGTCATGGTGCAATGGCCGCAGTGGATCGCAGGAACGGTAACTGTCTTGGTAATCATCTCTGACTCTGCCCTTTAAACCTTTCTGGTCATATGGAATACATCGGCGATCTCGTCCAGGACGCGCTCGCGTGCCTGGGGGTCGCCGCTCTTGATGGCGTCAATCACGCAGGTGTTCAGATGGTTTTCCAGGATGAACTCGTTCAGCCGGCCCAGCGCAGCCTGGACGGCGAGGACCTGCTTCATCACATCAATGCAATAGGTGTCCTCTTCCAGCATCCGTTCAATGCCGCGCACATGGCCCGCGATGCTGCGCAGGCGGTTGATAGCTTCGGTCTTGGCGCGTGCTTCCATCGCTCGTCTCCTGTCCTGACCCCTCCCCCTAGGGGGAGGGGTCATCTCCTATTATACAAGATTGTGAATTTCGTGTCAAGGGCGACTTTTCACCCGGCTCAACTGGTGCTACAATAAATAAAAATAAAGTGGTCATAGAATTCCCCGTTGCGGTCAGGATCGCGATATAATGAGCATAGGATCAGAAAAGACTATGGAAGCACAAGATCTTCGCCTGGCCGAACTCCTTGACTTTCGCCCACAGGAGGGGCGCATCCTGTTTAAAGGCAGCCGCAAGTTGTTGGTGGATGCGACCGCTATGGGCCTGCTGCGCAAGGAATTGATCACCACGTTGGGCCGCGAGTTGGCGCGCGGTCTGCTTGTCCGCTACGGCTTTGAGGAGGGCTACGAGGACGCTTCCCGCCTGGCCTCGGAATACACCTGGAATTCGGAAGACGAGTGGCTGCGGGCCGGCCCCATGATGCACATCCTGCAAGGCATCGTGAATGTAGAGGTCACCGATCTGCACTTTGACCGCGCCGCCGGCAGCCTGATCATGCGCGGCATATGGCGCAATTCGTATGAGGCCGAGGAGCACCTGCGGCACTTCGGCCCCAGCCCCGACCCCGTGTGTTGGACCCTGGCCGGGTATGCCTCCGGCTACGCCAGCGCCTTCCTGGGCAGCCGCGCCATCTGCCTGGAGACGAGTTGTGTGGGCCGGGGCGACCCCGTGTGCCTGTGGGAGATCCGCGATGAGGCCGCCTGGCGGGGGCAGGCCGAATCTATGCTGCGTGACCTGGACGCGCCCCCACTGGCCCGCTCGCTGATTGAAGCCTATACCCAACAACTGAACTCCATCCGCCAGCTCGCGGCGCTGCGCGAAGCCATCCTGGCCATCTCCACCGATCTCACCCTCTCGGAGGTCTTGCAGCGCATCGTGGACGTCGCCCGCGAACTGGTCAACGCCCAGTATGCGGCGCTGGGCGTGCCTGATCCCAACGGCGAGCGCCTGGCGGAGTTTGTTATCTCCGGCCTCTCCCCGGCGGAGGTGGCCCGCATCGGCAGCCCGCCACGCGGGCGAGGGATTCTGGGGGTGATCATCCGCGAAGGGCAGTCATTACGACTGCGCGATGTGCGCCAGGACCCGCGCTTCTCCGGTTTCCCGCCCCATCACCCCATCATGACCAGCTTCCTGGGTGTGCCCATCATTTACCGGGGCAAGCGCCTGGGCAACCTGTATCTGTGCAATAAGATCGGCGCGGAGGAGTTCAGCGCCGATGACCAGCGCATTATAGAGATGCTGGCTGCGCACGCCGCGGTCGCCATTGAGAACGCCCGGCTGTACGAATCCGTGATTGAGCGGGGGCGGCGTCTGGAGGAGCGCAACGCCGAACTGGCCGCGCTCAACGCGGTGGCCTACGCCACCAGCCAGTACCATGATCTGGACCAGGTGTTGCGTGAGGCGCTGGAGGCGGTGCTGGCGGCGACCGAGGTCGCTGCCGGGGAAGTCCACCTGTGGAACGACGCCACCCAGGAGATGGTGCTGGCCCTGCACGCGGGCCAGTTCGCCGAGGGCTTCCACGAGATCACCCGCTTCCGGCGCGGCCAGGGCCTCCCCGGCCTGGTGGCCCAAACCGGCCAGCCGGTCGTCGTCACCGACCTGAAGCGCGACCCGCGCTACCTGCGCCGGAAGGTGGTAGAGGCCGGCTTTGGTTCGTATGTGTGTATCCCCATTGCGGTCAAGGGCAAGGTTATCGGCACGCTCGGCCTGGCGGCGTTGGGCAGGCGCAACTTCACTCAGCGCGACCTGGAGCTATTGCAGGCGATTGGCAGCCAGATCGGGATCGCCATTGAGAACGCCCAACTCTACCGCCAGGTGCAACGCCTGGCCGTGCTGGAAGAGCGCGAGCGCATCGGCATGGACCTGCACGACGGCGTGATCCAGTCCATCTACGCGGTGGGCCTGACGCTGGACTACGCCCGGCTACTGCTGCGCGAGGGCAACCAGGCAGAGGCCAGCAGGCGGCTGGAGCAGGCCATTGAGGACCTGAACGCCACCATCCGGGACATCCGCAGCTACATCATGGACTTGCGCCCGCGCCGCTTCCAGGCCGAGAGCCTGGCCGAGGGGCTGCACCAGTTGGCCCGCGAGTTCAAAGCCAACACGCTGGTGGACGTGGAGTTGAACATCACCCCCGGCGCCGATGCCACGCTGGGGCGCGAGGCGCGGCTGGGGCTGTTCCACATCGCTCAGGAGGCCCTGGCGAACGTGGCCAAACACGCCCGTGCCACCTCGGTCAAAGTAAACCTCCATTCTGCAGATGGTCAGATCGTCCTGAACGTTCAGGACAATGGGATCGGCATGAGGCCGGAGGCGCGGCAGGCGCGGCTGGGGCATGGCCTGGCGAATATGGCCGAGCGCGCCAGGGCGCTGGGCGGCCAGTTTGAGCTGGAGAGCGAGCCTGGAAAAGGTACCTGCGTCACGGTGCGCATCCCGCTGCCGATGGGGTGAAGACCTGCCAGGTTGGGGAACTCTGGCAAGTCTGCCCACCCGTAGGGGCGACGCGCCGCGTCGCCCCTACTCTGCGATGCGCTCTCTAACCCGCCTTCTCTGGCTTCTTCTCGCAGCGCTCCTCGTCGCCTGCGCGTCTGCCCCAACGCCCACCCTCATGCCCGCGCCCTCGGCCACGCCGGCGCTGGCCCCGATAGATACACCCGCCTGGCTGCGCGATGCCGTACTCTACGAGGTCTTCGTGCGCAGCTTTTACGACAGCGACGGGGACGGCATCGGCGACCTGCGCGGCGTCATCCAGCAACTGGACGTCCTGCACGACCTGGGGGTGACCGCGATCTGGCTCATGCCCATTCAGCCCTCGCCCAGCACTCACGGCTATGACATCACCGACTACATGGCGGTCAACCCCGACTATGGCACGGAGGCCGACCTGAAGGCCCTCATCCAGGCGGTGCATGCGCGCGGTATGCGCCTCATCCTGGACTACGTTGCCGGGCATACCTCCGACCAGCACCCGTTCTTCCAGGACGCGCTGGGCAATCCCGCTTCGCGCTACAGCGACTGGTACCACTGGCTCAATCCAGAGCACACCCAATACCTGTCCTTCGCCGGGGTCAAATCCATGCCCTCGCTCAACCAGACCCACCCGGCCACACGGGACTATTTGATTGAGGTGGCTCGCTATTACCAATCGCTGGGCGTGGATGGGCTGCGTTGCGATTACGCCCTCGGCCCGCCCCACGAGTTCTGGAAGGCGCTGCGCCAGGCCGTCAAAGCGCGTGACCCGGATTTCCTGCTCTTGGGCGAGGTCTGGGAACGTACCCCGGTGGCGCTGGCGCCTTATTTTGAGGGCGAATTTGATGCGCTGTTTGATTTCCCGCTCTACCATGCCCTCGCCGGCGATCACAACCGGAATGGCGATGGCATCATCAACGGCCAGGACCGGCCTCGCTTTCTGGATGCCGTGATCTTGGCCGGGGAACGGCGCTATCCGCCCGGCGCGCAACGGGTGCACTTCGTCAACAATCACGATACGAACCGTATCGCCAGTGAGGTCGGCGGCGATGTGGCCCGCGAACGGCTGGCGGCGATTTACAACCTGACCGCACCGGGGACGCCGATGCTGTATTATGGCGAAGAGATCGGGATGTGGGGGGCGAAGGGCAACGGCCAGCCTTATAGCGATGAATACCGTCGCGAGCCGATGGACTGGTATCGCGGGGGCAGCGGGCCGGGCCAGACCACTTGGTTCATGCCGCCTGACCGCTACAACCGCCCCAATGACGGGGTCTCGGTAGAGGAGCAACGCTCTGTACCGGGGTCGCTGTGGACGACCTATCAAAACCTGATCGCGCTGCGGCGCAGCCAGACGGCGTTGCGCAGCGGGGATTGGGAGGCGATCACGGTCACCGGCTGCGAGGCCTGCGACGCCTATTGGCGCCGCGACGCCAGCGCCACCTATCTCATTGTCCTGAACTTCTCCGACCAGGCGCAGACGGCGACGCTGGATGTGAGCGCCGCCCCTGGCCCGGCTGGCGCGTTGCGCGATGCCTTGAGCGGCGCGGTTTTGCTGCCGCCCCCAGGGACGAGCTATTCGCTCGTTCTGGGGGCGTGGGAAGGGCGCGTGCTGCTGTGGGAAGGCAAGAAATAAGCGCGGATTACACGCGGGTCAGGTACTCGCCCGTGCGCGTATCAATGCGGATGATGTCGCCCGCGTTGACGAAGAGGGGCACCTGCACCTTGTAGCCGGTCTCGGTGATGGCCCCCTTGGTCGGGCCGGTGGCCCGGTCGCCCTTGATCCCCGGCTCGGTCTCCATCACCTTCAAATCCACCGTCACCGGCAGTTCCACGTCAATCGGCTCGCCATTGTAGAGGGCCAGGGTCAACTCCATCCCGTCTTTGAGGAACGGCACCGCTTCTCCCAGAACATCGGCGGAGAGGATGAACTGGTCATAAGTCTCCGTGTCCATGAAGTGATAGAGGTCGCCGTCATGGTACAGGACCTGGACGGGCCGGTTATCAATGCGGATGTCCTGGACGCGGTCACCTGACTGGAAGGTGCGCTCAATGGTCGCACCGGTGCGCAGATTGCGCAGCTTGGTGCGGATGACGGCATTGCCTCGCCCCGGCTTGTGGTGATGATATTCCAGCACCTTATAGATTTCGCCGTCTAATTCAAAGGTCACGCCCTTCCGCAGGTCATTGACATCAATCATAGCCTCCCGTGTGATTACCTCCCGCCGCGTATTATACGCAGGATGGGCGGTAACGTCAATGCGGCTCTCGTTTATTCTGCGTATCTCGCCTACGTTAAACATCGTATTGCTATTGCAAGATCACCCTCTTAGAATGACGCACGAGAGTTCTCCCCTCCCCGTTGACCCGGTAGAGGATGATGAGAACTCATACGCGCTGGCAGTACACAATCCATATTGCCCTTTTATCTGTTATCGTTATCTTTCTTCTCTTCGGCCGGGCGCGGGCCGGTGCGCCGGAGGGCAAATCCATATCCGCTGTGCCGCGCCTGTATCTCCCCCTTGTCTTGGACAGGCCGGTTCAGGCGGATGGGGTGGGCCTGGGCGGGCCGCACAAAATGGCCGTCAATCCCCAGTTGTGGGGGCGATTCCGCTGGATTTACAACTGGATCACAGTGGGGCAGGGATTCGGCGACTGGCCCGGCTATCGCCCGATGATCTGGGATGACAGGCTGGAGTGGTATGGCGGCGCGGCGGGCATCCGCTGGTTCGCCACCCGCTGGCCGGGCCGCCAATGGCTCTTCCTCAACGAGCCGGAACGGGCTTCCCAGGCCAACCTGCCCCCGGAGTACGCCGCTCAGGTCGTGGCCTCGCACCGCGATCTGGTGACCGGCGCCGATCCCACCGCGACCTGGGGCTGCTGCGGTGTCCAGGTGGATGCCACCGGCATGGCTTGGTTGAACCGCTATAGTGATGCCGGGGGGCCGGTGGGCGATTTCTGGCACATCCACATCTACGGCGTGGAGGATTGTAATCCGGCGAGCAGCCTGGAGCTGTTGCGCAACTTTGAGGCCTGGGCCGAGGCTCGCGGCATCACCCGCCCCATCCTGATCACCGAGTTTGGCTGCCTCTTCGGCGGGCCGCCCCAACGCGCCTGCGATTACATCGCCAACATCGTCCCCGCGCTGCGCGCCGACCCGCTGGTGACCGGCTGGGCCTGGTGGTCCAGCGGCGACGGCACCTACCCGCTGTTTGATGCCCAGGGCAACCCGACCGAGGTAGGCCAGTGCTATTTGAACACCGGACAGCGTTGAGTATTAAGCCCTGTTGGCGCCGACCAGGGTTTCTGTGGCCTCGGTTGCCTCGCCTGGCTGGCGGCGCAGGCGCTTGCGCAGTCGCCGCCAGACCTGCCACCACGGGAGTTGGCGTCTGCGACGCTTGCTCCGCTCACCGCTCTGATCGTAGTAATAGTAGTAGTAATAGCCGGAGGTCTGCCGGGTCATACGGTTGAGCACCATGCCCAGCAGGTTGGCCCCCGCCCGTTCCAGGCTCTCCTTCGCCCGGCGGGCCATCTCGCGCCGCGTCCGGCTGGCGTCGGCGACGAGCACCACGCCATCGGCGGCGTTGGCCAGGATGGCGGCATCGGCCACGCTCAGCACGGGCGGGCTGTCCAGGATGACCATCTCGGCCTCCTGGCTAAGCACCTGCAGCAATTGGGCCATACGTTGTGAGCCGAGCAACTCGGCGGGGTTCGGCGGGATAGGGCCGCTGGTGAGCAGGCGCAAGCCCGGCACATCAGTCGGCTGGAGAAAGCTGGTCACCGGCGTGGCGGCATCCACCAGCGCCGTGCTCAGCCCGTAGCTTGCCGTGCGTTGGAAAATGCGGTGCTGCTGCGGCCGTCGCAGGTCGGCATCCACCAGGATCACGCTCTTGCCGCTCTGGGCGAAGACCACCGCCAGGTTGGCCGCTGTGGTGGACTTGCCGTCGCCTGGGCCGGGGCTGGTGACGACGATGCGGCGCAGGGGCCGGTCCACGGCCGCGAACTGGAAGTTCGTGCGCAGCAGGCGATAGGCTTCGGCGATGGGGGAGCGCGGTGCGCTGAGGGTGACCAGCCGGTCCTGGGCCGTTTTGCCCTCAATGCGGCCAATCGCGGCCAGGGTCCACAGCCCCAGACGTTGGCTGATGTCCTCAGGCGATTTGAGCGTGTCATCCAGGTACTCAAACACATAGGCGACTGCGCCCGCCAGCACCATCCCCACCAGCCCGGCCAGAAGGGTGTTCAGCTCCACACGCGGGCGGATGGGGGCGCGCGGAGGCACGGCCGGTTCAACCACGCTGACGTTGTTCAATTCCTGGGCTTCGGCGGCGCGGATGTTCTCATAGCTTTGCAGCAGGTTGGCGTAGCTGCTGCGGTACTGCGCCAGGCTGGTTTCCAGTTGTGTCTTCTGGGCCTGTTCCTCCGGCGTATCCGGCTCGCCGAGCGCGTCCAACGCCGCCTGGGTTTGGGCCAGGCTGGCCTGCACTGCGGCGATCTCTTTGGACAGGCTCTCCTTGGAACTGGCGAAGCGGCTGGTTTGCTGGGCGGCGTTCTGGGCGATGAATACCTCGGCGATGGTGTTGGCCAGCGCTGCTGCCCGCTCTGGGCTGGTATTTTCAACGTTCAACACAATCAATTGGGTATCGCGGATCAGGTCCACGCTGACGGCGCGCGCCAGTTCCGCCGGGTCAGGTACGGGCCCGGCGCCGCCGAGCCCGTACAGCTTCTCAATCGCGGCCTCCAGCACGGGCCGTTTGTGCAGGAGTTCGCTGTACGTCTTGGCGAGTTGCTGGCTGGTCAGGATAGACGAGTAGTCCGTCAGGCCGCTGCGCGGCGCCTGGTTCACCAGGAGCGTCGCCGAGGCGCTATATACCGGCGTCATGTTGCGGCTGACGATGAAGGCTGCGCCCGCCCCCAACAGCGTGCCCAGGGCGATCAGCCACGACCAGCGCCAGAGAACGGTCCAATATTTGCGTAAGTCCATGAAGCCCTCCCTGAAAGCTATGCGTGATTGGCCTTCACCCCTTGCCCCCTCTCCCACGCTGCGGGAGAGGGGGTACGGTGTTGCAGGCTGACGGCTTGATGGGCCATGATCAGCCCCATGAGCGCCCAGATAAACACGGCAGGTTTTGACCCCCAGCTTGCGGCGTCCAGCAGGCCGTGGACGAGCACAGCCACCAGGCCGGCGGCCAGACCGGTGACCTGAAGGGCCAGGGCCTGGTCCCTCGCCCAGGCCCGCGCCGACCGGACCGCCGCTGCCAGGACGAGGCCCAGCAAGGCGACAAAGGCGATCAGGCCAGGCAGCCCCAGGTCCACCGCAACCTGGAGGAACAGGTTGTGCGCGTGGGGGATGGCCAGTTCGGCCCCCGCCAGCAGGACATAGGGATAGCGCAAGGGGATCACATGGTCAAATGTCCCCATACCGATGCCGGTGAAGGGATAATCGGCAACCGCCTCCAGCGCCCGCGACCATAGCTCCAGCCGCCCCTCCCAGCCGCCCACGACCGGCGCCGCCGCCAGGGCCTGGGCCACACGCGCCGGGCCGATGATCAGGCCAGCGATGAGCAGCAACGCCACCAGCGCCAGCGCAGGCCAGCGCAGGCGCGGCCAGCGGTAGATTAAGACGATCCCCAGCCCCACTGCCGTCCCCAGCCAGGCGCCGCGCGATTTGGTCAGGATGAGCACGGCCAACATGACGGCGGACGCCAGACCACAGACGACGGACAGCAGACGGCGGAGGATAGGTGAGCCTCTGTCCTCCGTCCCTGGTGGGAACATCAACGACACGGCGAGCGGCAGCACCGCCGCCAGTGCGCCCGCCAGGATGTTGGGATGGATGCGTTCGTCTATCAGGCGGGGGATGGCCGTGTAGATCGGGCTAAAGTTCAAGAAGCCTTTCGCGTCCTCAATCCAGTCTACGCCGAAGGGGGCGACCAGCGCCAAGGCAACACCGGCCATGACCAGCAGGAACGCGCCCAACCGCAGCCGCCGCTCCGTCCGCGCCCACAGGAACACTGCGTAGAAGACCGCGATGTCCAGCACGAGCCAGGCCACCGCGACGCGCGTGATCTCCGGCCAGATGCTGGCATACAGCGTCAGCGGGAGGGTGAGCAGGAGCAAAGCGATAGGCGCATGGGCCGGTGTCCACAAGCGCTTCATCCGGAGATAGAGGGACCTCATCGTAGACGGTGTGGCGTAGGGGCACGGCGGCGCCGTGCCCCTACATAGCCCCAACGCGACGCCGTTCACGGTACCGTCCCTGAATTCCTTGTCCATAAGCGCTTCATCCCCTTCGAAGCCTAGCTTCAGCACCCCGCAAGGGTTGCCCGTCACGTTGCGGTAGCCCAGGCCGCTTCACCCGTAACGAGGGCGCGCTGGCTGTAGAAGTCGCGCACGGCGTCCGCGATGGTCGCGATGTCTTCGTCGCTCAGTTCGGCATACATGGGCAGCGACAGGATTTCACCCGCCACCCGTTCGGTGACCGGCAACTCACCCCGGCGGTAGCCGAGGTCATGGCAGGCGCGTTGCAAGTGGCAAGGCACGGGGTAGTGGATGCCCGTGGCGATGTCGCGCTGACGCAGGTAGGCCTGGAGTTCGTCGCGCCAGGGGGCGCGCACCACGTAGAGATGGTACACGTGATAGCTATAGGGCGCCTCCACCGGCGTGACCAGCGGGGTGTCGGCCAGGAGGCTGGTGTAATAGGCCGCGCGCTGCCGCCGTGCCTCGTTCCAGTCGCGCAGGTGGGGCAGCTTGACGCGCAGGATGGCGGCCTGGATCTCATCCAGCCGCCCATTCACGCCGATGTCTTCGTGGGCATAGCGCCGGTAGGAGCCGTGGTCGCGCAACATACGCACCCGCCGGGCGATGTCCTCATCGTTGGTGGTCACCATGCCCCCCTCGCCATAAGCGCCCAGGTTCTTGGAGACGTAGAAGCTGAAGGCGGCGGCATCGCCCAGCGAGCCGGTGGGGCGGCCTTTGTAGCGCGCGCCGTGGGCCTGGCAGGCGTCCTCAACCACCTTGAGGCCATACGTGCGGGCGATGTCCAGGATGGGGTCCATGTCCGCTGGCTGGCCGTACAGGTGCACCGGCAGGATCGCTCGCGTCCTCCGCGTGATGTTGGCCTCAATCTGAGCCACATCCATCGTGTAGGTCACGGGGTCAATGTCCACAAACACCGGGCGCGCCCCGGCCAAAACGATGGCCTCGGCGGTGGCAATGAAGGTGTGCGACACCGTGATGACCTCATCGCCTGGCCCGATGCCGCAGGCGCGCAGGATCAGGTGCAGCGCTGTCGTCCCGTCGCTGACGCCGATAGCGTACTGGGCCCCGCACACATCGGCAAATTCGCGTTCCAACGCCTGGACGTTCTCGCCCAGGAACAACTGCATCCCCTCCAGCACCTCTGCGATCCGCGCCAGAATTTCGCCTTTTAGCGGCTGGTACTGCTTTTTCAAGTCCACCAATGGTATCATCGTTGCCTCCGTTTGACCATAGCGGGGCCGCGTTTCACCCTGCCCCTATCCGGCGGGAGAGGGCGCACGGCCGTGCGCCCCTACCTATCGTTTATTCGCCTGAGCACCCGGGCCGGGACGCCGGCAACAATCGTATCGGGCGGCACGTCGTGGGTGACGACGGCGCCGGCGCCCACAATGGCGCGCTCCCCGATGGTGACGCCGCACAGGATGGTGGCGCCGCTGCCGATGGACGCGCCACGCTTGACCAGGGTGGGGGTCAACTCCCAGTCGTCGGCGGTTTGCAACTTGCCGTCGGGGGTTGTGGCGCGCGGGTAGCGGTCGTTGATGAAGCACACGCCATGGCCGATGAACACCTCGTCCTCAATCGTCACGCCCTCGCAAATGAACGTGTGGCTGGAGACCTTGACGCGCTTGCCGATGCGGACACCGCGCTGGACCTCCACGAACGCGCCGATCTTGCTCTCATCGCCGATCTCGCAGCCGTATAGGTTCACAAAATCATAGATTTTGACCCCCTCTCCCAGGCGCACATCCGCGGCGATGTTTTGGCGCGGGGAGGGGTGAAAAGCCGACGTGGATTCGCTCATAGGCCTTCCCCACCTTTCTCTTCCGTGGCTTTATATGACACTATGCGCGGCATAGGTGGCTTCCATCTGCCAGCGATAGAGCGTCTGGGGGTTGGGGTGGGCGAGCGTAGCCACATTCACGGGTAGCCCGCTATCCAGGAGCGAAATCTGGGCCGCCTCCAGGATGCGGACGACCTTCAGCCCTATGTGACCATCGCTGCGCGGTCGCTGGCCCGTGTGAATGCAACGGATAAAGTCCTCGCACTCCTGCCGCAGCGGCTCCACCCATTGAATGGGCACCGCGCTGACGCCTCCGTTGCGGTAGGTCAGCCGCGCCTGATCCACGCCATCGGGATAGGGCGGGATGTCCACGCCCTTGTCAAAGATGCACACCTTGTCCTCGGCCAGGTCGTCGTACACCAACATCTTCCTGCTGCCCACGATGGTCATGCGCCGGATTTTAAAGGGGTCCAGCCAGCTCACCCGCAGTTCGGCCATGATGCCTTGGGGAAATTGGAGCGCCATGTGGGCGATCTCATGGATGCCCTTGTCCTTTTGCACAAAGACGCCGCCCCGTGCGCTGACGGCCACCGGCTCCATGCCCAGGACATCGCACAGGATGGACAGATCGTGCGGTGCCAGGTCCCACAGAACGTTGACATCGGTCTGGAACAGGCCCAGATTAACGCGGGTGCTGTTGATGTAGTAAATCTCGCCGAGTTCGCCGCTGGCGACGACGCGGCGCACGGCCTCCACCGCCGGATTGTATTGGAAGGTGTGCCCGACCATGACCACACGGTGTATCTGCTCGCCCAGCCGGACGATGGCCTCGGCCTGTTTGACGCTGGTGGTCATGGGCTTTTCAATCAGGATATGTTTGCCTGCCTGCAAGCAATCCATCGCCAGCCGGTAGTGGGTGGAAACCGGCGTGGCAATGGCGACCGCTTCCACATCGGAGGCCAGCATCTCCTGGTAATCGCGGGTGGTGCGCACATACGGGTACAGGGCTTTGATATGGTCCAGCTTGCTTTGATCGTAATCGCAGGCCCAGACCAGTTGTGCCCCGCTGATCTCGTGAAAATTGCGGATCAGCTTGGGCCCCCAGTATCCACAACCGATGACCCCTACGGTGATCATCACCTCTCCTTTCAGCGCTCGGCGGACGAAGGGTGCTGGGCGGTGGGCGATGAAAGCTGCTCATGGCCTGTGTGCTGGCTTCCTTCCCCTTCACGGCTGAAGCCGTTCCTACGGACCTTCATCCGCAATAGTATCGTGGCCAGGACCTGGACCAGCGTGCCCAGGATGAGGCGTATATCCAGCCAGAACGACCAGTTGGCGATATAGGCCAGGTCCTGCTCAATCATCTCGTCAAAGGTGGCGCTGTGCTTGCCCTGCAGTTGCCACAGGCCGGTCATGCCGGGCCGCACGGCCAGGCGGCCGCGCTGACGCGGGGTATAGGCGTCCACCTCCAGGCGGATGTGGGGGCGCGGGCCGACCAGGCTCATCTCGCCGCGCAGCACGTTCCAGAGCTGGGGCAACTCGTCCAGGTAGGTCAGCCGCAGCCAGCGGCCCACTCGCGTGATGCGCGGGTCATAGCCGATTTTACGGTAGGGCCGCTTGCGCCCGCCCGCTGCCGGATCGCCGTGAATCAGCAGCGCCAACTGGCGCAGGTAATCGCTCTCGCTGTTGTTGGCCACCATGGTGCGGAACTTGTAGATCATGAAGGGCTGGCCATGGCGACCGATGCGCTCCTGCCTGAAGACCGCCGGCCCCGGAGAATCCAGCCGGATCAGCACGGCGATCAGCGCGAACAACGGCGCCAGAACGATCAGCCCGATGAGGGCCGCGAAAAAGTCAAAGAGGCGCTTAAGGTGCTCCTGAAGGCGGCGGCTGGTGCTCAGTTCGTGGCTAAAGCCTCTCCTACTCACCTGATGACTCCTTTGACGGCCTTCTGCGGAGCCGTGCCCAGGATACGCACGGCCCGCGAGCCGGGTTCGGCTGCCTGCTGCCCAACGCATTCGCGGTAAAGTTGCTCAAGCTGTGCGGCGATGGCCGGCCAGCGATGGTGGGTTTCAACGTAGGCCCGTGCCCGCCTGCCCAGGCGCTCCCGCAGCCGGGGGCTGGACAATAGCGCGATGACCATGTCGGCGAAGTCCGCCGGATCGTCGGCGATGAGCAGGTCACGGTCGTGCTCTACGGCCAGCGCGCTGGTGGCCAGCGACGTCGCCACCACCGGCAGGCCCATGGCCATGGACTCCAGCACCTTGTTGGAGATGCCAGCGCCGACGCGCATCGGGCAGATGGAGACGGTGGCGCGGGCGAGATAGGGGCGCACATCGGGGACGTAGCCGGTGATTTTGACATAGGGATCGGCGGCCAGCGCCTGGATCGCGGGTACGGGGTCGCGCCCGATGAGCAGCAGGCGGACCTGCGGGAACTTTGCCCGGATGCGCGGGAAGGTATGGCGATAGAAATGCAAGATGCTGCTGACGTTGGCGTGATAGCTGAGCCGGGCCAGGAAAGCCAGCGTGGGCGGTTCGGCGCTCCCACCGACTTGGCGGGGCACAAAATACTCCGTGTCCACGCCGTTGGGCAGGACAGAGATGGGCGCGTCCGGCGCCAGGTCGGCCAGCGCCTCCCGGTCGGCGGGGGAACTCACCAGGACGCGGTCAAACTGGCGGCTGGCCCAGGCCTCAAACTGGCGGAACTTGAGCCATTCCAGCGCGGCCACCGCCTTGCGCAGCGGGCTGTGGCTGGCGCGGAAGGTGCGCGCCGAGGCCAGCGTCATGCTGTCCACAGCGTCGTAGACCTTGGGCATGTCCTGCCCCGCCAGTTCGGTGACCAGCGGCGCGGCGCGGGCGAACTCCAGATGCACCAGGTCATAGCCGCCCCGCCGGACCAGAGCGCGCACGGTCCGGCGCATCTCAGGCGAGTGCGTGTAGGCCACAGACAGAGGTATCCTGGTGGGCAGGGCGAGCAGGCAGCGTGCCAGCGCTGCGCTGCGATCCAGCGTCAGCGGATAGATGGCCTGACAATAGGGCCGGACCTCCTCCAGGAAGCGCCTCTCGGCCTGGGGATAGACAAGCGTCACCAGCGTGATCGCGTGGCGCTGCGACAACTCACGGATGAACCCCAGCGGGCGGATGCGCACGCTAGAGGGCAGATAGGGCGTGATATACAGAATCCTCATCCCTCCGACAACCGGGCTGAAACCCGGCACTGGGCACGCTTGCAATCGGTCATGACCACTCATAGCACAATCGGCTTTGTCCCGATCCCATCAGATTATACGGGCTGCGTGGGGCTAAATGAATAGACCGATCAGGCTATCTGGCACTTTAGTCCCACTTAACACTGCACCGTTTATGATGCAGTGCTTCCTCCCCCAATCTGGGGCACGCCCTGGCGCTGGGCGCTGTAGGGGCGCCCAGCCGCGCGCCCCCTACCAGGGCAACCACAGGGGTTGCCCCTGCGTGGTTGCTCTGTTGCAGCCTGGCCAATGGCTTAGGCGGGTAGGGCCGGCGCCCAGGCGCTGGCGCGGGATTGGCGCACGACCTGGGTGCGCTTCATCAGCGCCTCCGCTTCGCTGAAGTATTCGCGGATGTCCTTCTGGCGGGTGATCCAATCCGCATAGCGGCGCAGGCCCTCTTCTAGCGGCACGGTGGGCGCCCAGCCGAGCGCGCGGATGCGGCTGTTGTCGGCGAAGAGGTGACGCACCTCGCCAGGGCGGAACTCGCCGCGCCGGATGGTCGTGGCCGGTTTGCCGTACAGGTCGGCCAGGAGCTGGATGAAGCGCAACACACTTGTCGGGCGGCCTGTGCCTACGTTGTACACCTGGTAGGTGGCCTCGTCCCGGTCCGCGACCAAGAGATTGGCCCGTGCCACATCCTCTACATAGATGAAATCGCGCGTCTGCTGCCCGTCCTCGTACACCACCGGCGGCAGGTCGTTGAGCAGCCGTGTGGAGAAGATAGAGCACACGCCGGTGTACGGGTTGAAGATGGACTGGCGCGGCCCGTAGGTCACCGAGTAGCGCAACGCCACCGTAGGGATGCCGAAGGCCCGGCCTACGTGGATGGCGATCATCTCCTGGGCGTACTTGGACATAGCGTAGGGTGTGCGCGGGTCCACGCGGGCCTCGTCGGTGGGGATAGGGCGCATGGCGTTGCGGCAGACCGGGCAGGCCATCTCCCAACGGCCCTCTACGAGCTGATCGTCCAGGCGTGGGGCGGGGTAGCGCGGCGCCTGGCAGGCATCGCAGAAGTACTTCCCCTCACCATATACGGCCTGCGACGAGGCCACGACGACCTTGCGTGGGCGATGGGGCATATCGCGGATGACCTCAAACAGGAGGGCGGTGCCTACGGCGTTGGTGTGGAAATAAGTCGCCACTTCGGGCATGAAGCCCCCGGCCGCCGCCTGGTGGAACACCAGGTCCACGCCTTCCAGCGCCCGTTCCCAGTCGCGCCGGTTGCGCACATCGCCCAGGATGAACTCGGCCTGGGCCGGCACCCAATCCGGCTTGCCCAGCAGGTGGGTGGGCCTGGACAGGTTGTCCAGGATGCGCACCTCATCGCCCCTGGCGAGCAGTTGATCCACGATGTGGGAGCCGATCAGGCCGGCTCCGCCGGTGACAAGTGCTTTGGCCATATCTCCTCCATGTCATCAGATGATGGAGCGCAGACGATAGACCCCAGTCTGTCGTCCGTCGTCTGCTGTCTGTCGTCTGTAAATATCCTCCAGCTTGCGGCAGACCACGCGGTAATCGTAATGCTGCTCAATCAGCCTGCGGCCGTGGGCGGCCAGTGAACGCGCCAGGGCCTGGTCGGTGAGGACGCGCAGCACCGCTTCGGCGAAGGCCTGCGGCGTATCCGCCACCAGCAGGTCGCGCCCGGGGACGGCGGCGATGCCTTCGTAGCCCAGGGTGGTGGTCACCACCGGCAGGCCCTGGGCCAGCGCGGTGAGGATTTTGACGCGCATGCCGCTGCCCGCCCGCAGGGGCACAACCAGCACGCTGCTGCGTCGGATGATAGGCTCTACATCCGGCACGTAGCCGGTTACGCTGATCCCCGCGTCTGGGTCGGCCAGAGTGCGCACCTCTGGCGGTGGATGCGGGCCAACGATACTGAAGCGCACCTGCGGCAACCGGGCGCGGATGCGCGGATACACGTCGCGGGCGAACCACAGCACCCCATCAGCGTTGGGCAGATAGAACATGGTGCCCAGGTGCAGGATATGCGGCCCGTCGGGGTCGCGGGGTAAGGGACCGGGGCCGGGGTCAATGGCGATGGGCAGGACCTCAATGCGGCTGGGGTCGGCGACCACCTCGGCCATAGCCGCCCGGTCGGCCTCGCTCACGGTCAGGATGGCGTCAAAGTGGCGGCTGATGTCGTGCTGGTAGCGGCGCAGCAGACGCCATTCGCGCTCCAACAGCCAGCGCTTCGGCCCCGGCGGCAACGTGGCGCAGATGCGCCGCCACAGCGCCCAGGCGACATCATGCTCGCCCAGCACCCTGCGCCTGGCGGGCACGTCAAGCGCATAGGTGGCCATGTTCAACTGGTCGGCGTGAACCACATCAAAGTAGGGACGGCCATTCCCCTGTGCGCCAAGCTGGCGCACCAGGGCGCGCATGGCCCGCCGCTCGTCGCGCAGCATGACAAACGGGCGACCCGTCACCAGGCTGACCAGCAGATAGCCAGCATCCTGCACGGCGGAGCGGGTCATGGGCACGGTGTACACTGCCTGGCATAAGCCCTTCAGGTGATCAATCGCCCCCTGACCATCCTCAGCGCGAATGAACGAGGCCAGCGTGACCTCGTGGCGCTCCGCCAGATATTTGAGGATGTGATAGGTTTTGAACCTTGGCCCGCTGTCCAGCGGATACGGCAGGACCTGGGTGAGCAGCAACACACGCATGTTAGCGCCTCCAACCCGGGCTGCTGGACCCAGTACCGGCCTTTAACCCGGCTGGCTTCAGCAGCCCATACCGCTGTGCAGTTGCCACGCGCTGGTACACGGCCAACGTCTCTTCGGCGCAGCGCCGCCAGGAGAACTGGGCCGCACGCGCCAGGCCGGCCAGGCGCAGGCGCTGGCGCAGGGCGGCATCGGTGCATATCTGCGCCAGCGCCCCGGCCAGCGCGTCCGTGTCCATCGGGTCCACCAGGAGGGCCGCATCCCCGACGACCTCCGGCAGCGAGGTCACCGTGGAGGTGATCACGGGGGCGCCGCAGGCCATCGCTTCCAGCACGGGCAACCCGAAGCCCTCGTATAGTGAAGGCAACACGAAAGCCTCTGCCCCGCTGTACAGGGCGGGCAGGTCGTCATCGGGCACGTAGCCGGTGAAGAGGACCTGATCCTCCAACTCCAGTGCCCTCACGCGGGCGAACAAGTCGGCGAAATCCCAGCCCTTCTGCCCGACGATGACCAGCGCGGGCGCGACCCCGGCGCGCTGGCGGGCCAGAGCATAGGCGTCAATCAGCCGCGCCAGGTTCTTGGTCGGCTGTAGTGTCCCTACAAACAGGAGATAGCGCCCGGCGATGCCGTATGTGTCACGGGCGATGGCGCGGGCGCTTTCCGGCGTTATCGGGCGGAAGATAGGGGCCGGGGCTTCGTAGATCACGCTGATGCGCTCGGCGGGGATGCCCAAAAGCCGCTGGATGTCGCGCCGACTGTGCTCCGAGATGGTGATCACGTGATCGGCCCGACGCGCTCCCAGGTCCCCGAAGAAGCGCCAGTGGAAGCGCGAGAGCCAGTCCCCGCGCAGATGCGGCAGCGCCTTGTAGCTCAGGTCGTGCAGGGTGATCACGGTGGGCTTGCGCTGGGCCAGCACCGCCGGGAAGCCCACAAAGTGCACCAGGTCAAGCGGCAGCGCCGCCAGGACCAGGGGGAGGAGGAGTTGCTCCCAGTAGTGGGCCTGGCGTCCCGGGATGGGGACGACGCGGGTGTGGAAGTTGGGCGCGTCCACCTGGAACAGGGCCGCGCTGTGCGGGTGCAGCAGCAACGTATAGTGGTTCTCAGGGTCACTCTCGGCCAGGTGGCGGACAAGCTGGCGGAAGTAGTTGGCCAGCCCGCCGCGCTGCGCCTGACGGGCGAAGGCTGTCCCCACCAGGCCAATGCGCAGGGTGTCCTGTGTGTTACTCATGCCAGATACCCCAGCCCGCGCAGGCGCTCTTCCACCAGGTGCGCCTCCTCCTCGGAATAGCCTTCGCCCGAGGAGACGGAAGACGGGGGACGGAAGACGGAAGCCATCCACTCTCCCTCCCCCACGACAGGCGGATGCGCTGCCAGCGCGTCTGGGGAGAATGCCTGCGTCAACACCTTGCCATCCATAATCGTCGGCACCGGCTCGCCCAACAGGTGCAGGATCGTGGGGGGCATGTCTAGCAGTTCTGCGCCCTCAATCACCGTGCCAGGGACGATCCCCGGCCCGCGCATGATCAGGATGCCGTTGGGCTTGTGTCCGCCGCTGATCTGGTCAAAGAACTGGCGAGGGCGTTCCAGCCTGCCATCGTCCAATCCCTGCGGCACGAAGTCCGCCCAGCGGATGAGGATGTCATCGGCTTTGTCCACGAAGGGGCCAAAATAGATCTCCTCGCGCTTCCACACCTTCTCTACCAGTGGCCGACCGCTCTGGGGATCGCGCCAGGCATACAGCCGCTCAATGATGTGGTCGCGCAGCGCCTCGTAGTCCTCCGGCGCGACGATACCCTGCGGCTCGCGGCCCTTCAGGTTGATGCGAATGAAGTCATCGGCGTCATTGCCGTAAGCCAGGGTGCGGCTCCAATCAATCTGCGCGCTGTAGAGATGCATTTCGGCTTTGCTGCGCAGGCCGCGTAACATAGGCAGCCAGCCCTTAATGCGCTCCCGTTGTGCCTCGTTGAGCACCCGGCGCGAGGCCCAGATGGCATCGGCGAGCAGGCGCATCGTCTGGCGGCGGAGGGAAGATGGACGCGCCTCCGTCCTCTTCAGCAGGCCCTGGCTCTCCAGCCAGCGGTTGAGGGAGTGCACGGCGCCGGCCTTCATGCCCGCGCCGTGATCCGACATGACGATCACCGTTGTGTCCTCATCAGCATACTGGATGAGTTCGGCGATGGCATCGTCAAGCTGCCTGTAGATGTCGTAGATCGCGCCGCCGTAGCGTGCGGCCTCCTGGGGGTCATAGGCCGGATGGTTCGGGTCAAATGTCTTCCAGAGCAGGTGGTGGGCGATGTCGGTGGCGGTGAAGATGACGATGAACAGGTCCCAAGGCCCCTGGCTGAGCACATAACGGGCCGCCTTGAGGTGGCTCTCGGTCTGCTTGTGGATGGTGCGGATGCCCAGGGCCAGGTCGCCTTTGAGCGTGGCCTCCGGGGCCTCGTAAGCGGCCGTGATAATGAACTCGCCATCGCAGGCGCGGAGCAACTCCTGAGCGAATTCAGGCGGGTAGGTGAAGCCGCGGCTGCGCACGCCGGGGCAATCCCAGCCAGCCACGAGGACCCCGTTGACCGGCTCGGCGGGCCAGGTGATGGGCACGTTGAGCACAGCCACGCGCTTGCCCCGGCGGCTCAACCGCGCCCAGATGGTCTCGCCGTGACGCGACAGGGCGTTCGTGGGCTGAAGCTCATAGGAGTTCGGCTTGTACTCCACCAGCCAGTACACGCCGTGCTTGCCTGGATTCAGGCCCGTAGCGAACGTGGCCCAGGCCGCGCCGCTGTTCATATTGGGGACCGAGGTCATCTCCCCGGCGGCGCCCTCGCGCATCAGGCGGGCGATTGTGGGCAATTTTCCCTCGGCCAGCCAGGGGCGCATCAAGTCAAATGTGGCCCCGTCCAGGCCGATCACCATGACACGTTGTGTTGACATCCTTCCTTCCTCCCCCTACTGGACAGAGGTAGATGGCGTGGTGAGCCGCCGCCTCAGGCGCAGGGCGCTGGCCGAACCCCAACGGCGCGCCATGCCCACCAGCAATCCCAGTTCCTCAATACGTAAGGCAGCGGCAGCCAGCGCGTATGTGCCCAGGCCGATCCCGGCCATCCCGGCGAGGAACGTCGCCTTAGGTACCAGTGAGAGGTCGGCCACGTGCGTCAGAAGCGCGCCTGTGGGCACGGCCTGGAGGCCGAGCAGGCTGCCTAAGATCGGTGCGACCACCGCCAGAGCCGCGACCATCGCCACCGAGGCCAGCCCGGTGCGCAGGCCAGCGTCCAGCAGATCGCGGAAAGGCAGCCCCTGCGGTTGCCCCTTCTCCACAGCCAGCTTTCGGGCCAGGAGCATCAGCGAGAGGATAAACTGCGCTGTGCGCAACGCCGTGTTACCCAGCGCCAATCCGTTTACCCCCATCTGGCCCGCCAGGAGCATATCCAGCCCGATCATCGGCGCGGTCAAGCCCAGCGTGATCCACAAGGGCGTCGTCGTGTCGCGCAAGGCGAAGAAGCCCAGGTTGACCAGCCACATCGCCGGGAGCGAGAACAGCCCCAGCGCCAGGAAGCTGAGGACCTCTGCCGTCGTCTGGCGCGCCTGGCTGTCAAACGCGCCACGCTCAAACACCAGGCTCACCACCGGCAGACCCAAAACGATCAGCAAAACCGTCAGCGGCGCCATGACCAGGAGCAGGGCGCGCAGCCCGCGTACCATTGTTTTGCCCAGCAGGGCGACCTGCCCGGAGGCGGCCTGCCGCGAGAGCGTTGGGAACAGGACCAGGTTAAGCGCGACGGCAAATGTCGTGGGCGGGAGCTGGAACAGCTTGCGCGCATAGTTCAGCGCCGCGATGTTCCCTTCGGCCAGGCCGGAGGCAATCATGCGCTCGGCCACCAGGAACGCCTGGGCGATGATCAGGCGGACCAGCAAGGGCACGACCAGCCTGCCCATCTGCTGCACCGCCGGGTGACGGAGGTCCAGCACAGGGTGGTAACGGAAACCGGTCTGGCGCACCTGGGGCAGCAGGAACAGGACCTGCCCCACGCCGGTGAGAACCACACCGGCGGCCAGCCCGACCACGCCATACCACCGCCCCAGGGTCACAATGGCCAGGATAAGCAAGACCTGATAGACGATTTGGGCCAGCGCGGGCAGGATAAAGCGCTGATAGGCGTTGAGCAGGCTGCTCAGCAGGCTGGCCAGCACGGTGAACACAACGACCGGCATGACGATGCGCGTCAGCGTCGCCGTCAATGCCTGGTCCGCCGGGTTAAAGCCCGGCACGATGACTGCCACCAACAGCGGCGTCGCCAGAATCGCCAGGAGCACGAGGCCGCTGAAGATTAACACCAGCACATTGATGACCGAACTGGCCACGCGTGCGCCTTCCTCATGCTCACCGCGCACCAGGAAGCCGGTGAACACCGGGATGAAAACGCGGGTGAACGAATCGCCCAGGATGAACTCTTGCAGCAACAGCGGGATGAACAGCGCGGTGACCAGCGCATCCATGATGCGACCCGCGCCATACGTGGCCGCCAGGAGGATGTCGCTCAACGCGCCCAGGGCGGCAGCGCCTATGAAGATCAGCGTGACCACCAGCGTGGGCTTCACCAGCTTCATGGGGGGCCTCCGTCGCCTGTCGTCCCTCGTCTGTCGTCCCTGCTCTCGGCCTCTGCCTGTAGGAACGGCTTCAGCCGCGACTGCGTTGTGACGGCGTAAATGCTGTTGAGCAGGCCGAGCGCGGCGAAGATATTCAGGTTGGCCGTGAGCAGCTTGTGCAGTGGGCTATTGGTGAAGCCCCAGACCAAAAAGCTGAGCAGCATGAAACTCAGCCCCACCACGACGCCGTAGAGCTGGCGGTCTCCGGCGGTCAGGCGCAGCAACTCGCGCTGGCGGCGAAAGGCGGCGACAAAGAGCCAGACAAACGCCGCCAGCCCCAGCAGCCCAACCTCCACCAGCATGTCCAGGTACATGTTATGCGCTGCGATGCCACGTTCCCCCATGGTCAGGGCGGGGGGTAAGGCCAGGCGCAGGTAGCGCTCGCGGAAGGCATTCAGCCCCAGGCCGAGGATGGGGGATTCGCCCCCAAGCTCCAGGGCAAAGCGCCAGGCCAACATGCGCGCGCCCGCAGCCAGGTCATCGGAACTGAAGGAGTTGAGCGCGCGCTCCAGCACGGAGGGCAGTTCCAGACCGGCGGGCAGGCTGGCGTTCAAGACAACCCAGCCGGCCATCGCCAGCATAAGAACGAGCGCCAGCGCGACCTGCCAGCGCCGCTTGAAGTTCCAGGCCAGGTAGCCCAGGAAGATCAGCGCCATAGTGGCCCAGACACCCCGATAGCCGTTGAGAAACATCTGCACCCCGAAGAGGGCCAGCAGCAGCCAGATAGCTCCACGATGCGCTCTATATCTTCGTCCTCCGTCTTCTGTCCCCCCTCCTGCCTCATCCCCTACGGCCAGGATGCCGAGCAGCAGCGCGCTGATGTAAAGCAAATAAGGGCCATGCTCCTGACTTAACGTTGACACCAGCCGGTCATAGAGCCGCTGGCCGCTGAGGTAATACTGGAAACCGATGACCGAGGCCAGCAGGCCCGCTATAGGCCACGCCGAGATGAGGATCAGGATGTCGCGCCGACTGTCCAGCGCGTTGGAAACCAACAGATACATCAACAAGCCGACCAGGATGGCGTAGAGTAGCTTGTCGCCGCCGATGTCGTTGGCCTGCAGGGTCAGCGCGGGCGAGCGCAGGAATGAGATAATGTAGAAGGCGCCGAAGAGTGTCGCTGGCAGGTTCATAGGGCTGCGTCGGAGGGTCAGCCGCCTGCGCAGCAACTGACGCAGCAGCCATATGCCGAACGCGGCATAGAACAGGGCCTCAGGCAACGTCAACACCTGGAATCCCAGGTTGATCTGGACTGTCAGGAGCGGCACACTGACCAGGGTCAGCCAGAGCAGCCACACCGGGCGAGGTAACGTCGCCAGTAGCGCGATAACCGCCCCCACGACACCGGCCCGAAGGAGGAAGGCCTCTGGCCCGGCGAGGGCGAGCGCGACGCCGCTGAGAACAGCCAGCAGGGCCACGAGCGCCAGCGGCCACACGGTTTTATGGCGGAGGTTAAAGGGCACAGGGGTCAACGGGATCGCCTCTCTACCTGGCTCCCTCCGCGGCGCTGAAGCCTGGCTTCAGCGCGCCATAGGGCCTGCACGGCACGGCCTGGTGCGCCGCCACCTCTGCATTGGCCGGGTCAAGCCGGGCGGCGCGGGCGTAGGCCGCTTGTGACTCGGCGCAGCGCCCGGCGTCGCGGTAGCTATCGCCCAACCACACCCAGGCCCACAGGTTGTGCGGCGCTAACGCCGTCGCCTGCTCCAGCGCTGCGATGGCCGAGGCCAGGGCCTGCGGCCCGCCCGCCAGGCGATACGCCTGCGCCAGGGCGATGTGCCGCTGGGCATTATAAGGGTCTTTATGCCCGGCGGCCTCCAGCGCGGCGAAAGCCTCCTGAGGTCGCCCTTGTGCAATGGCGGCCAGCGCCAGGCGAATATCCGGCTCGGCGCTGCCGGGGAACAGCCCGGCGGCGCGGGCATACCATGTCTGCGCCAGCGTGTAGCTGCCCTCCCGTGCGAACGTATCGCCCATGAGCAGGTAGGCGCGGAGGTCTTCCGGCTTCAGCGCGATGGCCTGGTTCAGATGGCTGCGGGCAGCGGCGTAATGGCCCTGCTGGAGGAGGGCCAGCGCCAGGCCGGTATGTGCCTGCGCCGCGTCGGGGTCAAGCGCCAACGCCTGCGTGAAGCGGGCCTCTGCTGCCGCCCAGTCTTGCCGGTCCACCGCGACCTGCCCCAGGCCGGTGTAACCGACGGCGGCGACAGGGTATGCTCGCATCGCGGCCTCAAAGACGGCGGTGGCGGCGGCCAACTGGCCCGCCTGGCGCAGCTTGTCCCCCTTGGAGCCCAAGAGACGGGCGCCACCGGCCCGGTCCCAGGCGCGGACCGCGCTTTGGATGTCGTTCATGGCTTGGTAGGCGTCGCCGAGCCATATGTACGTGACCGGGCTGGCCCATATCCCTTCAAGCGCGGCGGCGCGTTCTAGCGCGGCCACCGCCTGACCGGGTTGGCCCGCCCACAGGGAGGCTATCCCCTGCAAACGGGCCCAACGGGAGGCCAGCGGCCCCCATACCTCCGCGGGGGTGAAGGCTGATGCAAGCTCAGCGTGGGGGTCGCCTGGTGCAGAGTATGCCTTCATCAAGGCGATGTTCGCCTGATTGAGATTAACTGCCTCTAGCCAAAAGCTACGTCCTATGAATGCCGCTATGATCAGTAGCATGACCACGAGCAATTTGAAGCGCATTGCATCCGTCCGTAGAGGCGCGGCGCCGCCGCGCCCTGCGCGCTGGCACTGTCGTTAGCGCAAGGTTGAACTGTGTTATAGTTCGGTTAGAGTATAAAGGCTCACAAGCGCTGTGTATATGGGCTATTTGGGCTATTCAGGACAATAAAGAAGATCGGTGTTTGACAAACGCCTGCCATAGTGCTAGAATCCCTTAACAAGGGGTATCATGCAGGCAACGCGTCAGCGGATTCTGGAGATTCTGCGGGAGAAGGGGTCGGCGACGGTGGACGATCTCAGTCGCCAGCTTGGGCTGACCGCAGTCACCGTGCGCCATCACCTGGATATTCTGCGCCGTGACGGCCTGGTGGAGACAGGCCAGGTGCGCCACCGGGGCGCACCTGGCCGGCCCCAATATGTCTATACGTTGACTGACGCCGCGGCCGCCTACTTTCCTACCAACTATTCTAGCCTGGCGAGCGCAGTCCTCCACTGCATCCGTGAGCGCCTGGCCCCGCCTGCGCTCAACGCCCTCTTCGTGGATGTCGGACATGAACTGGCCCAGGCCGCGCCACCCCCCGCCCCCGGCGAGACCCTGGAAGAGCGCTTGAACCGAATCACAGCCTTTCTCTCCGGCCAGGGCTATGTGGCCCGCTGGGAACGGAGCGGGGCCGGCTATGTGCTGCACACGTATAACTGCCCCTACCGCCAGGTCGCAGATGCACATCAGGAACTTTGCGTCATGGATATGCGCTTGGTGGCGGAGTTGCTGAGCGACTTGCCGACTGAGCGTCTCAGCCGCGTGGTGGAAGGCGCCCCCAGTTGTTCATACCTGATCCCCGAGCCACTCTCTACGCCAGCCTACGAGACGATCCCGGTCACGGAAGGGGAATAGCCCTGTGGTGGGAACGGATGTGCGTCCCCATGCCCTGGTGGTGGGTGGGACCGGTATGCTCTGGGGGGCGTCGCTGGCATTGGCCGAGCGGGGCTATACGGTCTCTGTCGTGGCGCGACGGCGGCAGCGACTGGAGGCGCTGGCACAGACTGCCGCTGGCCTGCCCGGTTCTATCCACCCGATTCCTGTGGACTATCAGGACACCCAGGCCCTGATCGCCGCGCTGGAGGCGGCCCAGGCCCGCTTCGGCCCGATTGAACTGGCCCTGATCTGGATCCATAGCACGGCACCGGCAGCGCCCCTGGCGGTGGCTCGCCGGGTGGGCAGCCCCCAGCACCCCTGCCGCTACTTCCATATCCTGGGCAGCGCCTGGGCGGACCCCTCCCGGCCCAATCCGGAACGGCAGGCGGCCTTTGCCACACTGGACAATATCCGCTACCGTGAGGTCATTCTGGGGTTTGTGCGCGAGGGCGGGAGTTCGCGGTGGCTGACGAACGCGGAGATCTCTGCCGGGGTGCTGGCCGCTGTGGACGCGGACCAGCCGCGCACCATCGTGGGCGTGGTGGCGCCCTGGCACTGGCGACCCTGATAGGCTGAATCTCCTTAAAAATCTACAGGAGAATAATGCTAGCCTGCATCTACTTTATTGACATAGCCCCATATTCGTGCTAGAATAAGCATAATCCGATCCCGACCGAGAAAGGATGTCACATGGCAGAGCTAAATACGATGGAATTGGAACAGACGGAGGCCGTGACGCTGACCCCTGCGGCAGCGGAGAAACTTCAGGCCCTCTTGCGCGAGAAGAACCTGACCGCGTATGGGCTGCGGGTGTTCGTCGCCGGTGGCGGCTGCTCTGGTATGCAGTACGGCATGGCCTTTGATGCCCAGCCGCGCGAAACCGACTACGTGTTTGAGACCGAGGGCATCCGCCTCTTCGTGGACCCGGTCAGCATGATGTACATTGCAGGGGCACAAATTGACTATGTGGACAGCCTGATGGGGGGCGGTTTCCGGATTGAGAACCCCAATGCGGTCGCGACCTGCGGCTGTGGCCACTCCTTCCGCACAAGTAGCGGCGGCTCCGCGGCCAGCGCCGCCGAGGATTGCGGGCATTAATGGCCTCCCCTCGCTTCTTCACTTTAGAAGAAGCCAATGCGTTGCTGCCGCAGCTTGAAGATCTCATCGGCGAGATATTGGCGGTGCGGCAGCGCATCCTTGATCACCAGTCCGAACTCTGGCCGGTGCTGGAGAAGGCCGGCCAGAATGGCGGGAACGCTTTCGCCAGCGCCATCGTCTTTGATTTTGAGAAAGTGCGTCAAAACGTCCAGGCGATCCAGGCCCTGGGCGTGACGCTGAAAGACGTGAACACCGGCCTGGTGGATTTCCTCAGCTATCGGGATGGCCGGGAAATCTATTTATGCTGGCGCTACGGCGAGCCGCAGATCAGCTATTGGCATGAGCTACACACGGGTTTTGCAGGCCGCCAGCCTATTTAATCACTCACCGAACTGCGAAGCGACTTTGCCATCATCAGGAGGCTGATATGCTGCGCTTCCCTTGGCTGAAACGCGAACCGACACGCGTGCCCTCCTCCGATGACCGGCCCAGGCGCCTGTGGCTGGACCTGGGTGACCTGGGCGACCTGGTCAACCCGGCTGGCCCCCACGAGCAGTGGCAGGATCACGGCCTGGGGCTATTGCGCACTATCCTGCACCAGAACGGCGTCATGACCGATCTGGCCTCCACCCGCGCCTGCACCACCTGGGACGAGGTCCAACGCAGGCTGGTCGGCTACGATATGCTCATCATGAACGTGCGCAGCTACACCTTCCCGGTGGCCTACCGCTCGGCCAAGCTCTTCAAGCAGGTCAACCCCAACGGCATTGTCCTGGCGGGCGGGATGCACGCTACGGTGGCGCTGGATGAGATGGAGGCCGTTGAGGAATTTGATAAGATCTGCGTGGGGCCGGGTGAGAAGATCATCGTGGACCTGGTCACGCATCCGGAGGACTTCCCCCGCGTGGTGATGGGGAAGGGCGCGAAGACGATGGCGGAATGGCCCATGATTGACCGCACGCTCTGGCCCAAGCCCGCCAGCCGCAAGCTGGCGAAGAAGTTCAACTGGCCGCTGGAGCCGGAGTGCGGCTGGGGCCCGCCGCCGGTCGCCACCATCCTCACCAGCCGCGTCTGCCCCTGGCAGTGCGTCTTCTGCAACGAGAACTCCTATATTCCCAACATGGGGCGGCGGCCTGTGGATATGGTCATTGACGAACTGAACTACCTGGACCGGAAATACGGCGTCGGCTCCGTCGTCATCCACGATTCCATGTTCTTCCAAAACCCAAGCTGGCTGGAGGAATGGCTGGAGAAGTATCCGCGCAAGGCCAACAAGGTGTGGCCCTATTGGGCCGCCGCCCGCGCCGACACCGTGCGCCAGTGGCCGGAGCTATTTGAGGCCCTCATCCGCGAGACCAACTGGCTCACCGTGTCCATCGGCTTTGAGTCGGGCAGCGACCGCGTGTTGAGAATCCTCAATAAAGAGTGTACGGAGGAGGACAACTACTTCACGATTGACCTGCTGCACCGCATCGCCGATGACCTGGAGCGCCGGGGCAAGCCCGCGCCCATCTTCTGGGCCAACTTTATGCTGGCCATCCCAGGCGAGACCCGCGAGGACGCCTTCAAGACGATGCGCATGATCAAATACATGCGCCGCGTCATGCCCTCCATCTCCTTCTATGCCCCTTACCCCGGTTCGGCCCTGGGCTACCAGCTTATCGCCGAGGGGAAGAGCCTGATGACCAAGGAGAATTACCACCGCTTCCCCGATGATGAGAAGGTGAAGGGGATTGATTATCAGTTCTATCGCGAACTCCTGGCGGGCAAGTACGACGATGAGATCAACAAGGGCCTGCCTGAGCTGGCCAAGCAGCGCAGCGGCTACTTCATGGATGCGCTGGCGAAAGCCTGACCTGCGGAGGTGCGTATGAGCAGCTTCAGCAATCCCCACTACATGTATCTGTTCAACATGAAGAACGGGAAGAAGAAGCTGGCCTACGGCCAATCGCCGGAGGATGCCCTGACCATCCTGAGCTACCGGCTGACGCCGGAGGAGATGGACCAGATCATCAAAGACCAGTACATTAAAATCAATCAGCGCAAGTTGCAGGAGTACATCCATCTCCTCGGCTGAGGGCTTATGCTATGCCAGGCCCATCCACCCAGCACCGGGCCTTCGCCCGGCTCAAATTGAGCGACGCCCACTGGCGTGTGCTCCAGGCGATGGCGCAGGGCCACCTGCTGAAATCCCATCGCGACCTGGAAGGGCATAAAGTTTATCAGTTACATCCCCTGGACGGCCCGCCTGCTCCGGTTGATCCGGACATCGTGGCCTATCTCGCTGAACATGGGCTGATTGATAGCAACAAGAAGTTCCCCGCCGCCACCTATTGGCTGACGGCCAGGGCGCGGGAGGTGCTCGCTGTTGAGCCGCTCGGCGTCCACTCGGTCAATGCCCCTTCGCACGCTCACGCCGATGAGCGGAGCGTTTAGCCCCCCAGGCCCGGCGGGCTCCCCCCACCCCAGCCCCCACCTATCCAGGGGGAGGGGGTGATGGCCGGCCCGTGGATGGCGGTCGCCCCGAATCGGACATGCAGCCGTTCAGGGGGGATACTTGCAAGATAAGGGCAAGTGTGTTACTATGTAGCCCTATCACGGCAGCCTCTCCATAATCAGGCGATACGATGATGATGGGGGAGGAGGATGAAGAGAACGTGACCGATCAAATTGAGCAGGTGAGCCTGAGCGAGCGCCCTATCCGCCTTGAAGACCTCAAGCCCAAGATGCAACTCCAGGGCACTGTCACCAAAATAGAATTATACGGCGCGTTGGTGGATATCGGTGTCGGCCAGGAGGGCTGGCTGCATATCTCCCGGCTGCGCGAAGGACCTGTCAACCGCGTCTCCGACGTGCTCAGCGAGGGCCAGCAGATCACGGTCTGGGTACACCGGGTTGATCCCAAGGCCCGGCGCGTGGACCTGACCATGATCAAGCCGCTGCCCGTGACCTGGGGGGAGATCAAGCGCGACCAGGTGTATACCGGGACGGTCACCCGTGTGGAGAAGTTCGGCGTGTTTGTGGACATCGGCGCCGAGCGGCCCGGCCTGGTCCATGTCAGCGAGATGGCGCGGGGCTACGTCGGCGACCCCGCCGATCTGGTCAAGGTGGGCGATCAGGTGCAGGTCAAGGTGAAAGACGTTGACCGGCGCAAGAAGCGCATTGATCTCTCCATGAAAGACGCGGAGGGCGAGAAGGAGGCCGGGGACGAGGCGGAAGAAGAAGAGGCTTTCCCCACAGCGATGGAGATCGCCCTGCGCGCCGCGATGGCCAGTGCCCAGAAACCCCAACGGGCCGGGTCGGCGCGGGATAAGAAGGCCTCCTCTCAGCGGGAGGAGCTGGAGGATATTCTCCGCCGCACCCTTCAGCAACGCAGCGGGCGACGCTAACGGCACCACTTCAGCCGTGAACATGAAGGCGATAGCCATTCCAGGCCATCGCCTCTCCCTTTCGCCCGTTTGAGCGGATCATTCCAGTCAGCGGTTGTGGGCTAGGTGTGCTTTATGACCAGCCGCACAAAGCGGCGCCTGCCCACCTGGAGCACGGCCTCGCCGCTGAAGTCCAGCACCTCATCCCCGCGCTCCACCGCGCGCCCGTCCAGGCGCACGCCGCCCTGCTCAATCAGGCGGCGGGCCTCGCTGCGGCTGCGCGCCAGCCCGGCCTCCGTCAACACATCCACGATGGTTGTCCCGCTCTGAATCGGATAGACCGGCATCTCCGGCGGCAGTTCGCGCTCCCGGAACACGCTGATAAAGTGCTCCTCCGCCTTCCTTGCGGCTTCGTCGCCGTGGAAGATGCTGACGATCTCGCGGGCCAGCTCCATCTTCACATCGCGGGGGTGGAGCGAGCCATCCGCCAGGCCACGCTCAACGGCGGCGATTTGCGCCGGCGTGTAGCGCGTCACCAGCTTGAAGTAGGTGATCATGGCGAAGTCGGGGATGCTCATCACTTTGCCGTACATATCCTCCGGCGGCGCCGTGATGGGGATGTGGTTGCCCAGGCTCTTGGACATTTTGACCACCCCATCGGTGCCGGGGAGGATGCTCATGATGATGCCGACCTGCGGGCGCTGACCCATAGCCTCCTGGAGCTTGCGGCCCGCGACGATGATGTTGAAGAGTTGATCCGTGCCGCCCACCTGGACGTCGGTCTGTTGGGCCACAGCGTCGTAAGCCTGCATCAGGGCGTAGAAGGTCTCGTGCAGGTAGATCGGCTCGCCCCGCTCCAGGCGTTTGGCGAAGTTTTCGCGGGCCAGGAATTGCTGGATAGTGAAGTGGGAGGCCATGTGAATGAGTTGCGCCAAGGTCAGTGTGGACAGCCATTCGGCGTTATAGCGAATGCGCGTCCGCTCCCGGTCCAGGATACGGAAGGCCTGTTCGGCGTAGGTGCGCGCGTTCTCCGCAATTTGCTCCGGCGTGAGCATTGGGCGCAGTGTGTCTTTATCGGAGGGGTCGCCGATCAGGCTGGTGTAGTTGCCGATCAGGAAGGTCACGTCGTGGCCCAGGTCCTGGAACTGGCGCAGCTTGCGCATGGTGATGGTGTGGCCGAGGTGCAGATCAGAGGTGCGCGGGTCGTAGCCGCAGTACACGCGCAGGGGGCGGCCTTCCAGCAGGCGTTCGCGTAACTCCGTTTCCATCGTGTGGCGAATGGCTTCGTCGCCGTATTCCGTGCCCTGCATCAGCAGGGCCACCTGTTCGTCAATTGAGGCTGGTATCATAGGTCAGGCATCCGCTTCTCAGGTGTCTATAGTCAGCAGCCGTTAGCGTGTAACGATTATACCATGAGAGGGCGAAGCCCCCAACCGGAGGGTGCGGCTGGGGCTATTCCAGAAGCGCTGCGAGCAGTTGGGCTGTCAGCGCTTTGGTGTCGTGGCCGACCTCGCCGACCGGGCCAACACAGGCGGGGCAGCCGCTCTCACAGCGGCAGGTGGTGACGAGATCGTAGGCGGCGCGGAGCAGGGCCTCATGAAGGTCGTAGAGCCGTTGGCTGAAGCCGACGCCGCCCGGCACCTGGTCGTAGATGATCACGGTGGGCAGGTGGGTGAACGGCGAACGGGCCTCGGCCACCACGCCGATGTCGCGGGGATCGCACATGAGATAGAGCGGCGCCAGGTTGCGCAGGATGTTGGCCAGGCCACCCAGGGCAGACCGCCCCCCCAGGGCCGCCTCGGCGCGACGGTGGCAGGTCGGGCACAGGGTGATCAGGTTCTCAAGCTGGTTGGCCAGCAGATAGTTCTCGTTCTCGCCGGGGATGTAGCCGTACTCACGGAAGGGGCGGATATGGTGGACATCGTGCTGGCGGCCATCGCGCTCCGGCGCGCCACAGGTGCGGCAGCGGTAGCCATCGCGCGCCCGCGCTCTATCGCGCTGTTCCGGCCAGTTGGGGCCATAGTCGTTGGGCCTCTGCAGGATGCCGGCGGCAAACAGGCGTTGGGCCAGCTCCTCGGAGATGGTGAGCCAATAGGCGGTGGTTTGCATCTCCTGGGGCGGCAGGTTGACCTCGCCCCACCCCAGCGTCTCATGGCTGTAGCGCTTGACCTTGCGGAAGCCGGTGACCTGAATGGTGATGAGCGCTTCACCGTGCGCCCGGATCACCGGTTGGGAGCCATCGGATTGGAACACGTCCAGGATGCGGGCGCCGACCGCGGAACTGGCGTCGGTATAGTAATCCACGTCCACCTGGCGCACGAAGGCGAGGCCCCCCTCCCAATCCAACCGCTCTACCAGGTAGGAGCGCGCCTCGTGGAGATAGACCGCGCCCTCATGGACCAGCAACGGGGCGCTCTGGCGGTCCACCTCGCCGATCACGGTGGGCGTGCCGCCGGTGACGTCCTGGATGACGATGGTGTCATCGGTGCCGGTGCGCAACGAGACCGCCTCGGCGGGGTAGGCGGTGCTCACCCAATGGACGCGGTTGCCGGAGCGGTGGAGCAGCCCTTCGTCCACCAGCCAGTCCAGGATGTCATCCACCTGATCAAACCTGCCGAAAGGCTCGCCGCGTTCAAAGGGCAATTCAAAAGCGGCGCACTTGATGTGGTTGACCAGGATGGCCAGGTTATCCGGGTGGATCAGCGCGTGCTCCGGTGTGCGTTCAAACAGATAGTGGGGGTGGGTGATAATGTATTGGTCCAGGGGGGCAGCGCTGGCGACCAGCACGGCGGCGGACAGCCCCGCCCGTCGTCCGGCGCGCCCGGCCTGCTGCCAGGTGCTGGCGATGGTGCCGGGATAGCCGGTCAGGATGCAGGCCGCCAGGTCACCGATGTCCACGCCCAGTTCCAGGGCATTGGTGGCCACCACGCCGCGCACCTCGCCGGAACGCAGCCCGCGCTCAATCGCCCGGCGCTCATCCGGCAGGTAGCCTCCCCGGTAGCCGCGCAGAGCGGAGGGGGCAACCTCCCCCGCCGGTTGTGTGGCGAACTCATCGCGCAGGTAGGTCAGCAGCACCTCGGTGGTCAGGCGCGAGCGGGCGAAGACCAGCGTCTGCACATCGCCGGCGAGAAATGCCGCGGCGATGTCCTTCGCCTGGAGCACCGCGCTGCGGCGCAGGCCCAGGTGGGCGTCAACGATGGGCGGGTTGACCAGGATGAAATGCTTTTCACCGCGAGGTGCGCCGTCGTCGTCCACCAACGTGACCGGCGCCTCAATCAGGCGTTCGGCCAGCTCACGTGGGTTGGCGATGGTCGCCGAGCACAGGATGAATTGGGGCGAGGCCCCGTAGAAGGCAGCGATGCGCTTCAGGCGGCGCAACACGTTGGCCATATGGCTGCCGAAGATGCCGCGATAGGTGTGGAGTTCATCCAGGACGACGTAGCGCAGGTTCTCAAACAGCGACGCCCAGCGCGTGTGGTGGGGCAGGATGCCGGTGTGCAGCATGTCGGGGTTGGTGATGACGATGCCGCCGTTGCGCCGGGCCGCCGGGCGAGCGGCTTTGGGCGTATCGCCGTCGTAGGTGCGCGCCGGCGTGTCCATCCCCAACGCATCGGCCAGTTCGCCGAGCACGGCCAACTGGTCCTGGGCCAGCGCTTTGGTGGGGAAGATGTACAGCGCCTGGGCCAGGGGCTGTTCCAGGAGCGTCTGGAGAACGGGGATGTTATAACACAGCGTCTTGCCGGAGGCGGTGGGAGTGACGACGACGACGTGTTCCCCCCGCCAGACGGCTGCAATGGCGGCGGCCTGGTGCGTGTAGAGCGCAGAGATGCCGCGCTGCTCCAGGGCGCGAGCCAGGCGGCGGTCAAGAGCGGCGGGGAAGGGGGCGGTACGTGCGGGCCTGGCCGGGAGGCGTTGCCAGGCCGTGACGCTGGCCATGAAGTGCGGGTTCAGGCGCAGCGCATTGAGCACCTCTGGCAAGCCCATCTGTGCCTCATCGCCTCTATGCGCGGGAGGAGAAAGATTTTATCGCAGAGCGCACAAAGAGCGCAGAGAGTAGAATCTGTGCGCGCTCTGCGCCCTCTGCGGTGAATTCTCTCTTAAGCTGGCCGCTGAAGGCGGCCAGCCTTTCGCCGGGTCAGTAGTCCTCCTCGTCGTCCCAGTCCTCGTCGTCTTCCTCGTCCTCGTAGAGGTCCTCGTCCTCTTCTTCCCACTCCTCTTCAAAGAGGTCCTCTTCCTCCTCCCAGGTCTCCTCTTCGTCTATGGGCAACTCATCATAACGGGTGTAGGTCAGGCACCCTGCGTCCGGCTCCAGTTCAATTTCGGTGGTGCCACAATACCCGTCCTCTAGATAAACACAGTCCTCATAATGGCAGCGAATGCGTGGCATAGATGCTCCTCTCCTCTAAAAAATAGCGATGAGCGGTCAATTTCCAGCCGCTGGCTGGTCGCTTCTAAAATACCTCCTCAGGCCAGTCCAACATGACCGCCTGAAGCTTGTTTCCTGCCGGGACCTGGCGCACGCCCGCGGGGACGACCAGCAAGGCGTTGGCCCGCACCAGTGAGGTGAGAATGCCCGAACTCTGCGGGCCGGTGATCACGGCGTGATAGCCGTCGTTGCGCCGGGTCACCACAGCGCGCAGGTAGCTCTCGCGCCCGTCAGAGCGCACCGGCTCATCCAGGATGGCCTCAACGCGGGGCCGCGCCAGGGCCGTCCGCCCCCCCATTTTCAAAATCGCCGGTCGTGCGAAGACCTCAAACGCCACCGCCGCTGAGACCGGGTTGCCGGGCAGGCCCAGGAAGGGCACGCCGCGCACGCGGGCAAAGGCCAGCGGCTTGCCGGGGCGCATATTCACGCGCCAGAAGGCCAGTTCGCCCTCGGCTTCCAGCGCGGCCTTCACGACATCGTAGGCGCCCACAGAGACACCGGCAGAACTGAGAAACAGGTCCGCCCCTTGCTCCAGGCCCGCGCGCAGCCGGGCGCGCACTTCCTCCAGCCGGTCGCGGGCGATGCCGAGCCGAATGGGCACGCCGCCGCTACGCTCTACCAGCGCCGCCAGCGTATAGCTGTTGGAGTCGTGGATCTGGCCCGGCCCCAGGGGGGCGGCGATGTCCACCAGTTCATCGCCGGTCGCCAGGATGGCCACGCGCGGCCGGCGCACCACGCGCACACGAGGCCGACCCAACGCCGCGAGCACGCCGATCTCCTGGGGGCGCAACTGGCTGCCGCGCCGCAGCACCGTCTCCCCGCGTTGGATGTCCTCCCCCGCCGGGCGCACATGGGCCTGGGGGGACACAGCCCGGAAGACGCGCACGCGCTCCGGCAGGGGGCGATCATCCCGCGTCCAGGGTTCATCGGTCCACTCCACCGGCACGACGGCATCCGCGCCGGGGGGCAAAGGCGCGCCCGTCATGATGCGGCTGGCGCTCCCCGCTGTAACCGCGATCCCCTGAGTGTCCCCGGCAGGGATGTCGGCGATCACGCGCAGCTCAACCGGGTGATCGGCAGCAGCGCCCGCCGTGTCGGCAGCGCGCACGGCGTAGCCATCCATGGCAGAGTTCGGGAACGGCGGCACGTCAAAGTCGGCGACGATGTCTTCGGCCAGAACGCGCCCCAACGCCGCCAGCGTGTCCACCTCCTCATCCTCCAGCGTGTGGACGGCGGCGAGAACCCGTTGGAGCGCTTCTTCTACGCTGAGCAGTGCGTCTCCCATCCCAGCCTCACGGTCCGCGCGTAGCATACCACAAAACAGATACGCACGTCAATAGGTTCCGGTTCAACTTTAGAGGCCGTCGAAAAAGGGGTGCTCCTGAGGTAAAGTTAGGTTGACAGGCCCATCGCACCCCCAAAGAGCACCCGATGAAACGCCATAATCTTAAGCGACGCATGGAATTCCTGCAACTGCGCACCCCAATCGCCAGCCAACTGGCCCACTTCCATCCCGACTTGCGCAAGACGCTCTTGCACAACCTGGCCGAGTTGGTCACCGCCACCGCCCTGGCCCGCCACATCCCTCTCGCCAAGATCGGAGATGAACTGCCGGTGGATACCAGCGACGAGGCGCGCATCCAGTGGGTGCGCCGCCAATTGGCGAACGACACCGAAGCCCCCCTCACGCTGTTCGCGCCGGTCGTCCAGGCGCTGGTGGGGGGGCAGGCCGGAGTTTGCGCCTCATCCTCGCCCCCACCGACCTGGCTAGGGACTTGGGCATCGTTCAACTGGCGTTGGCCTACCGCAGCCGTGCCCTGCCTATCGCTTGGATGACCATTGAGACCCAGCCTGGGGCGGTCAAGGCCGCGCTCAACCGCTTGTTTGCCACCATCCGCAGTTGGCTGCCACCCGGGACGAGCGTGTAGCTCATCGCCGACCGTGAGTTTCATGGACACAACGTCTTGGAGAGCCTTGAGACGCTGGGCCGGATAGCGGTGGTGCGCAGCAAAGGGCGCATTCAGGTCGAACTGGCCAATGGCTGGAGCGGTCAACGGGCGGACTTGGCACCAGCCGCGGGGGAGCAAGCGTTCTATCAGCGGGTGGGGTTGACCGCCTGGAGATGGGGACCGTACAGCCTGTCGCTGGCGCATACGCCCCAGGCCAAGGGGGGGAAGAAGAAAGCAGCCCCCTGGCCCATTATCAGCACTGACCCTGCCGGGCCGCAGATAGTGTATCTGTATGCCGTGCGGGGGTGGAGAGACCGGATGTTTGGAGACTTGAAGGGACAAGGCTTTCATCTCGACCGGACGCGGCTGGAAGACCCTAAGCGTCTTGACCGGTTGATGCTGGTTGGCGCTCATCTACGGGTGGCTGCTGGACCTGGGCCTCTGGGTGGACCGCATGGGCTTACGCCGTCGGGTGGACCGAGCGAAGGAGCCCAAGTGCAGCCTGTTCATCATCGGCTTGCGCTGGCTCAAGCGCATACTGCGTTTAGAGACCATTCCAGATGTCCGCTTGGTGCCTGTCTTATGAAACTGATAGCCAGTCAGCCCAACTCATGTCTGAACTTCAGAAATATAGCCTTGACATCGCCTCCCGTTCTATGTTATCTTAATCGCAACGTTGCGGCGACCTCCGCACGAGAGTCCTCAACCTGTATGCAGCGCGATCGTATCTCGGACGATATTTACTTATTCACCTCCGAGCGGTATGCTCAGGTCACCGCCGGCGTGGTTGTGACCGCGCAGGGCGTTGTGATCATTGATACCCTCCCCTTTCCCAGCGAGACGAAGGAGATCATCGCCTTCGTGGAACGCCGCCTGAGTCTCCCCATCCGCTATGTGATCAACACGCACTACCACGCGGATCACACGCATGGGAACTATCTGTTCTCCGACGCCCTGGTCGTGGCGCACGCCCTGTGCCGCCAACTGCTGGAGAAGCGCGGCGCGGCGGCACTGGCCCTGGCGAAATCGCAAGCGCCGGAGTTCAGCGAGATCAGCCTGCGCCTGCCGGAAGTCGTCTTTGAGGATGGGGCCATGACGCTGAACCTGGGCAACAAGACGTTGCAACTTATCCACTCGCCCGGCCACAGCCGCGATAGCATTATCGTCCTGGTCAAAGAGGACCGTATCTTGTTTGCGGCGGATACCGTCATGCCCATCCCATACATCGTGGACGGCGACCTGCAGGATATGATCAACTCCCTGCGCGCCATCCGCAAGATGTCCCTGGAGAACATCGTCCAGGGGCACGGGGAGGTGGTCCTGCGCGGCGAAATTTACGAGACGCTGGATAGCAACATCCGCTATCTGGAGACCATCCGCGCCAGGGTAGAAAAGGCCATCGCCCGGAAGGCCGGGCGCGACAGCCTGCGCGGTATCAGCGTGGAAAGCTGCGGCAAGTCGCGCATCCCCCTCTACGGCCTGGTTCAGGACCTCCACGTGGCCAACCTGCTCTCGCTCTACGACCGTATGGTCAATCAACGCACGTGACGGGGTGACCTTCATCCCAGGGAACAATCCCTTGAGCACCGATTATGTGATCGTCTTTGACGGCGGCAGCCTGGGCAATCCGGGTGTTGGTTATGGCAGCTATGCCCTGCTAACGCGGGACGGCCACAAGGCGATCCAGCGCCTGAGCCTGGGCGAGTATGTCACCAATAATGAGGCCGAATACGACACGCTGATCGCCGCGCTCCGCGACCTGATCGGGCAGATTGAAGCCAGCGGGCGTGCCCCCTCTGCCTATACCCTGGAAGTGCGGGGGGATAGCGCGCTGGTGCTTAAACAGGTGGGAGGGGAGTGGAAGGCCCGCGACGCGCGGATGCGGGCGCGCCGCGATCAGGTGTGTGCGCTCCTCAACCGCTTCAAGTCGGTGCGGTTGACCCTGCAGCCGCGCACGCAAACCCTGCGCATGCTGGGCCATTAGGCGCATGTGGAGATCATGTCCCCGGGGTGCGCAGGTGGGGGAACAGGATCACCTCGCGGATGGTGGCCTTGTCGGTCAGGAGCATGGTGAGCCGGTCCACACCGATGCCGAAGCCGCTGTTGGGCGGCATCCCGTAGCGCATCGCTCGCAGATAGTCCTCGTCCAGCGGGTGGGCCTCTTCATCCCCCGCCGCGTACGTTCGGCCCATCTCCAGGAAGCGCTCCTCCTGATCCAGGGGGTCATTCAGCTCGGTAAAGGCGTTGCCCATCTCCATCCCGCCGATGAACACCTCAAAGCGCTCCACGTGGCGCGGGTCATCCGGCTTGGCCTTGGCCAGGGGCGAGATGTCGCGGGGGTAATCAAACAGGAAGGTGGGCTGGATCAGCTTCGGCTCCACCGCGTCGCCAAGCAGGCCATCAATCAGCTTGCCCCAGGGGGCGTGGGGGTCGGCCTGACCGCCCCGCTGGCGGATGGCCTCGGCCAGGGAGGCGGCATCGGGGTAGTCCATGTAATCAATCCCGGCGTACTCGCGGATGGCCTGGCGCAGCGTTATGCGCCGCCAGGGCGGGGTCAGGTCAATGGCGTTGCCCTGATAGGTGATGTGCAGCGTGCCCAGGACCTCCTGGGCGATGGTGGCGATCATCTCTTCCACCAGGGCGGCTGTGTCGTGATAGTCGGCATAGGCCCAGTAAAATTCCATCTGGGTGAATTCGGGGTTGTGCTTGAACGAGACGCCTTCGTTGCGGAAGTCCCGCCCGATCTCGTAGACGCGCTCGTAGCCGCCCACCAGCAGCCGTTTGAGATACAGTTCAAAGGAGATGCGCAGGTAAAGCTGTTGGCGCAACTGGTTGTGGTAGGTGGTGAAGGGACGCGCTGCCGCGCCGCCGTAGATCGGCTGTAAGATGGGCGTCTCCACCTCCAGGAAGCCGCGCTCGTCCAGGAAGCGACGCATGGCCTGGATGATGCGGGCGCGTGTGCGAAACACCTGGCGCACCTCCGGGTTGGCGATCAGGTCTACATAGCGCTGGCGGTAGCGCGTCTCCACGTCCTTCAGGCCATGCCATTTCTCCGGCAAGGGGTGCAGCGCCTTGGCCAACATGCGCAGGCGCTGCACGCGCACAGTCACCTCGCCGCTGCGCGTGCGGAACACCGTGCCGCTCGCCTGGACGAAGTCGCCAATATCGTAGTCCTTGAGGAAGTTCTGAAATTCCTCCGGGCCGAGTTCGTCCACGCGGAGATAGAGCTGGATGCGGCCGCTGCCGTCTTCCAGGTGGGTAAAGGCGGCCTTGCCCATCTCGCGCACACTGCCCACCAGCCGCCCCACCACCGTCACCTGGGGGGTGCCGCCTTCGGCCTCCACCGCTTCAAAGGCGGCCAGCGCTGCCGCAGCGGTATGTGTGCGCTCCACGCGGTGCGGGTAAGGCTCCATGCCCCGCGCTCTGAGGCGGTTAGCCTTTTCCAGTCGTTGCTGTTCCAGTTCGGTGAGTTCGGTCACATTGCCCCCAGTCCGGACGGAGGGCAGGCGACGAAAACCTGGCTGCTCCGTCCTCCGTCTGTAATAAAAACGCCCACGAGCTCCGGTGCGTCAGCTCATGGGCGTCAGCGTGTTCACGCCAGGTTATTGAATCGCCACAATCCGGAAGGTCAAGACGCCGGCCGGAGCATTCACCGTGACCACGTCGCCCACTTTGTGCCCGATGAGAGCCCGACCCAGCGGCGATTCATTGGAGATCAGCCCCTGGCGCGGATCGGCCTCCGCTGACCCCACCAGGCGATAGGTTTCTCTCGCGCCGTCCCCCTCCTCCACGATGGTCACGCGGCTGCCGATGCGCACATGGTCTGCCGGGCCTTCCTCCTCAATCAGGATGGCGTTATTCAGCAGCGTCTCTATCTGGAGGATGCGGCCCTCAACAAAGGCCTGCTCGTTCTTGGCATCCTCATACTCGGCGTTCTCCAGAACCTCGCCTTCCTGGAGGGCCTCATGCAGGCGTCGGGCGACCTCCTGACGGCGCACCGTCCGCAGGTACTCCAGTTCCTCTTCCAGCTTCTTGAGACCTTCGCGGGTCAGGAATGTTGGTTGTTCAGCCATACCAACTCCTCAATGCTTTCCATCCTCTCTGGGTATCCCTGGGTGAGGTACAGGGTGGTCACGACCGCTTCCGAGATGAAAAGACTGAGAGGCAGGCTCTCAGTCCAGACAAGGTGCATTATAGCACAAATGCGCCAGATTGTAAAGGTGAGCAAAGTCCTGTATCATGGGCAGCGGGAAGCTGCCTATGCGGATTGCCATGATCGGCCCCTTCGGCCTGCGGCCCAAAGGCACGATGGCGGCGCGTGCGCTCCCCCTGGCCCAGGCGCTGGCCGCACGGGGGCACGCGGTGACGCTGATCCTGCCGCCCTGGAGCTGGCCAGAAGATGCCGGCCGCACCTGGGAGGAGGGCGGGGTGCTGATCCAGAACGTGGCCCTGCCCCCGCGCCTGCCCCTGGCCGGCCACGCGCTGCTCACAGCCCGCCTGGTGCGCCGGGCGCTGGCCTGGCAACCTGATGTCATCCACTGCTTTAAGCCCAAAGCGTATGCCGGGCTGGCCGCTTGGACAATTTACGGACTGCGGCGATTGGGTCGGACGCAGGCCCGGCTGGTCGTGGACAGCGATGATTGGGAGGGGCGCGGGGGCTGGAACGAGGTGGAGGCATATAGTGGGGCGCAGAAGCGCTTCTTCGCCTGGCAGGAGCGCTGGGGCCTGACGCACTGCGACGCGGTGACCGTCGCCAGCCGTGCGCTGGAGACGCTGGCGTGGAGCCTGGGCGTGCCCCCCGACCGGCTGTTCTATGTGCCCAACGGCTTCAGCGCCGGGGCTGGCGACGAGGGACGCCTGGGACAGGCCAGCGGACAGAGAGCGCGGGAGGCGCTTGGGCTGGGGGATGGGCCGGTGTTGCTCCTGTATACGCGCTTTGTGGAGTTCCGGCCCGACCGCCCGATCCAGGTCCTCAAGCGGGTGGTCGCGGCAGTGCCTACCGCCCGGCTGCTCGTCGTGGGCCAGGGATTGCGCGGGGAGGAGGCGCACCTGCTCCAGGCGGCGCAGGCGGCGGGCGTGCAGGATCACGTCATTTACGCGGGCTGGCTGACGGGCAAGGCCCTGGCCGCCGCCTTCGCCGCCGCCGACCTGGCGCTCTACCCTTACGACGACACGCTCTTGAACCGGACCAAATGCTCGGCCAAGCTGATTGACCTCATGGCGGCGGGCGTGCCGGTGATCGCTGACGCCGTGGGACAAAATGTGGAGTACATCGTCTCCGGGCAGTCCGGCGTTCTGGTCCCTCCTGGCGACATAGAGGCAATGGCGGCGGCGGCGGTGGAGTTGCTGTGTGCGCCCCCCAATGTGCGCGCCGCGTTAGGCCAGGCCGCCGCCCAACGTGTGCGCCAGGTCTTCGCCTGGGAGCGGCTGGCGCTGGAGGTGGAGCGGGCCTACGGCGGCCAATGACAAACACGCTACAACTGATTCGCCCCCCGTACTGCATCTATGCTATAATGTGAAATGGTCTGGCCCGAGAGCCACTTTTGTAGAAACGTTATGCCTGATCCCGGCATGAACGGGCAGCAGAGCGTGGATGGTGGGCCTATACCGCCTATCGTCCCTGGGGATGCCTATGTCCAACAGTCTCTCAATTGTCATCCCGGCTTATAACGAGGCGGAAAATGTAGAGGAGGCGGTGCGGCGCGTCTCGGCTGTGGCCCAAACGCTGGGGATAGATTACGAGATCATCCTGGTGAATGACGGCAGCCGGGACCGCACGGGCGAGATCGGTCGCTCGCTGGTGGGGCGCGTGCCCAATTACCGCATGGTGGAGCATTACCCCAATCGGGGCTATGGCGGCGCACTGAAGGCCGGGTTCGCTGCGGCCACCAAGGAGTTGATCGCCTTCGTCCCCGCCGACAACCAGTTTGACTTCAACGACATCCGCCTGTTGCTGGCGGCGCTGGAGCACGCGGATATCGTCAGCGGCTGGCGCCAGCACGACCAGGATAACTTGATCCGCAGGTTCAACCGCTTTGGCTGGAACATGCTCATCCGCCTGCTGTTCGGCTATCTGTGCCGCGACATTGACTGTGGCTTTAAGCTGTTCAGGCGCGATCTGCTCAACCATATCCACATTGAATCCAACGGCGCTATGATTGACACCGAGCTCTTGGCCGGGGCGAAACTGCGCGGCTATCGCATCGCCGAGGTGCCGGTGACACACCTGCCCCGCCTCGCCGGGAAGCCCACCGGCGCGAACCTGAAGGTGATCCTGCGGGCCTTCCGCGACCTGATCCGCTTCCGCCAGCGGCTGAGCCGCGAACTGCGCACGGAGCGGCAGCAGATTGTCGCCAGCAACCAGTGAGCGAGACCTGTGAGCGCGGAGAAGCTGACCCACGTTGACGAGGCCGGGCGCGCCCACATGGTGGACGTGGGGGCCAAGCCGGAGACCGAACGCATCGCGGTGGCGCGGGGCGAGGTCACCATGCGCCCGGAGACCCTGGCGCTCATCCAGGAAGGGGCGCTGCGCAAGGGCGATGTGCTCACGGTGGCTCAGGTCGCGGGCATCAGCGCGGCCAAGCGCACCGCCGACCTGATCCCCCTGTGCCATCCCCTGCTCCTTACCCATATTGAAGTCACCTGCACGCCCGACCCGGAGCACAGCCGTGTGAATATTGAGGCCAGGGTGCGCACCACCGGCAAGACAGGCGTGGAGATGGAGGCGCTCACGGCGGTGAGCGTGGCCGCGCTGACGATTTACGATATGGCCAAGGCGGTGGACCGGGGGATGCGCATCACCAATATCCGCCTGGTGGAGAAGCGCGGCGGTCGCAGCGGAGATATTGTGCTGGAATGAAGGTTGAGGTTCTGCTGTTTGCCACACTGAAGGATCGGGCGAGGACCGCCCGGCTGTCGGTGGAGCTGCCCCAGGGGGGCGACGTGGGCCAGTTGAAGGAGGCATTGGCGCATATGCTGCCTGGGCTGGCGGCTGCGTTGCCCACAGCCATTGCCGCAGTCAACCACGAATTCGCTTTCCCCGACACGCCGCTGAACGAAGGTGACGAGGTGGCCTTCTTCCCGCCGGTGAGCGGCGGCCTGGGGGCAGAGGACGAAGGGCGGGAGAGGGAAGGGGAGGGGGCGAGGCCTGAACTGTTTCGCCTCACGACCGAAGAGCCTGACCTGAATGCGCTGGTGAAGTTTGTGACGCGCCCGACGACTGGCGCGGTCTGCCTGTTCACCGGCACGGTGCGCGGGCAGACGGGCGAGCGACAGACGTTGCGCCTGGAATACGAGGCGTATGCGCCGATGGCCGAAGCCAAGATGCGCCAGGTGGCGGCGGAGATACGTGCGCGCTGGCCCCAGGTGGAGGGCATCGCCATGATCCAGCGTGTGGGGCGGTTGGAGGTCGGCGACCTGACCGTGCTGATCGCGGTCTCCGCCCCGCATCGCGACGCCGGCGCCTTTGAGGCCGCCCGCTACGGGATTGACCGGCTGAAGGAGATCGTCCCTATCTGGAAGAAGGAGATCGGCCCGGATGGGGAAGCCTGGGTGGAGGGCCACTATAGGCCCACGCCGGAGGATGTAGGCGAAACGCCCCGCCCCTCTCAGGGGCGGGGCCGGGGGAGGGGGCGGTGAACCTGGTTTGCCCGGTTTGCGGCGAACGCTATCCACTGGATACGGAACGCTGGCGCTGTGCCTGTGGCGGCGTTTTTGACATTGAAGGCGCGCCTGCCTTTCGCCTGGGCGACATCATGGAAAACGACACCACCATGTGGCGCTACCGCCGGATGCTGGGCTTGGAGAGCGAGGCGCCGGTGACGTTGGGTGAGGGCTGGACGCCGCTGGTTTCCGCTGACATCCATGGCCGGGCCGTTCAGTTCAAGCTGGAATACCTTAACCCCACCGGCGCGTTCAAGGACCGGGGCGCCTCAGCCCTGGTGACCCTGTTCAAAGCCCAGGGGGTGAACCGGCTGGTGGAGGATTCCTCCGGCAACGCCGGGGCTGCGCTGGCGGCGTATGCGGCGCGGGCCGGCCTGCGGGCGACGCTCTACGTCCCGGCGAGTGCCTCTATCGCCAAGCGTGCCCAGATCGCCGCGTATGGCGCGGAGCTTGTGCCCATTGAGGGCTCACGCGAGGCGGTGGCCACCGCCGCCCAGAAGGCCACCCTGGGCAGCGATGGCGCGGGCCGGCGCTATGCCAGCCACGTTTACCATCCGATGGCGCTGTTGGGGCTGAAGACCATCGCTTATGAGTTGTGGGAGCAGTTGGGCGGGCGGGTGCCGTCGCGCCTCGTCACCCCAGTTGGGCATGGGACGCTGCTTTTGGGTTGTTACCTGGGCTTCTATGACCTGCTGGTGGCGGGATTGATTGAGCGGCTGCCCCAACTCTACGGTGTGCAGGCCGCTGCCTGTGCGCCGCTGGCGCAGGCTTACGCGGCCCAGGCCGCCGACGCCCAACCGTTGTTGCCGGGCGAGACCCTGGCCGAGGGCGTCCGTATCGGCCACCCGGTCCGCGCTGCCGCCGTGCTCCAGGCTGTGCGCCGGACGGGGGGCGCCATCCTCGCAGTGGACGAGGCCAGCCTCCTGGCGGCCCATACAACACTGGCGCATCGCGGCTTTTACGTGGAACCAACCTCGGCGGTGGCCGTCGCGGCGCTGGCCCGCCTGGATGGGGAGGGCGAGACGGTGGTGGTGCTGACCGGACATGGGCTGAAGCAACCCCTGACATGAGTGAATTCGCGGATCAATACCTGGATGTCCTTCAGAATATTGAGGCCGCTATCGTCAGCGTAGCGCGGGAGGCGCCTGTGGCGACTGACTGGGATGTGGAACAGGCGCTTGACCTGCTGATCCGCACCTATCGCGGGCAAAGCGTCGCCGCAACCCTGGAGAAGCGGCTCTCGCCGGTCGCCCGCGAAATGGCCAGGCGCGTCCGCGCTATCCTGGAGTGGCGCAACACAACCACAGAGCAGCCAGCGCCGCGCCGCGTCACAGCGGAAGAGATCGTGGCCTGCCTGAAGTACATTCAAAAGTCGGTGCAGTTCTGGCATAAAGAAGGTGGGCGCACTGGCTACCTGGATTTTATTGACCAATTTATACATTAAGGGAACGAGGGGGAATCATGATGCAGCGAGTTGTTATCACCGGGGTCGGCGTGGTCAGCCCCTTGGGGCTGGACGCCGAGAGCACATGGCGCGCCATTGTGGAGGGCCAGAGCGGCGTCGGGCCGATCACGCTGTTTGACGCCAGCAATTTTCTGGTGCAGATCGCCGCCGAGGTCAAAGGGTATGACCCTACCCGCTCTATGGAGCCGAAGGAGGCGCGGCGGCGCGACCGCTATGAGCAGATCGCCACCACTGCCGCGCAGGAGGCCATCGCCCAGTCCGGGCTGGAGATCACCGAGGAGGAGAGCGACCACATCGCGGTGATCGTGGGCTCGGCCATCGGCGGCGTGACCACGTTTGAGAACCAGGTGCGCACGCTCATTCATGAAGGCCCGCGCCGCATCAGCCCCTTCGCCATCCCTATGATCATGCCCAACGGGGCCTCCGGCCTGATCGCCATTGACTACGGCATTCGCGGGCCGAATTACTCGCCCACCTCGGCCTGCGCCTCCGGCGCGGACGCCATCGGCCAGGCGTTTGAACTGATCCGGCGCGGCCAGGTGGTTGCCGCCATTACCGGTGGCGCGGAAGCCACGATCACCCCCATCGGCATTGGCGGCTTTGACCGCACCGGCGCCATGTCGCGGCGCAACGCTCCACCCTACCGGACACCGGCGCCGTTCTCCGGCAACCGCGATGGGCTGGTTATGGGTGAAGGCGCCGCCATCCTGGTGCTGGAGAGTCTGGAGCACGCCCAGGCACGCGGCGCCGAGATCCTGGCCGAGATCGTGGGCTACGGCGCCACAGCCGACGCCACCCATGTCACCGCGCCCGCAGAGGGGGGGATCGGCCAGGCCAAGGCGATGGCCAAGGCGCTGGAGCAGGCCCGCGTGCGCCCTGACCAGGTGGACTATATCAACGCGCACGGCACCGCCACGCTGCTGAACGACAAGTTTGAGACCATGGCGATCAAGCACGTCTTCGGCGAGTACGCTTATAAAATCCCGGTCAGTTCCACCAAGTCCATGACCGGGCACATGATGGGCGCCACCGGCGCCCTGGAAGCCGTGTTCTGTGTCCAGGCCATCCGCGACGGCGTGATCCCGCCGACAATCAACTACGAGGTGCCTGACCCCGACTGTGACCTGGACTACGTGCCCAACGAAGCCCGCCAGAAGCGGGTGGATGTCGCCCTCTCCAATGCCTTCGGCTTCGGCGGGCACAATGCGGTGCTCGTGTTCAGGCGGTTTGTATAGACAGGAGACGGATGGGCCTCCGTCTTCCGTCACGATGACATATGGCCGACCTGCCTGCCTTTAAGGACCCTTCCCTGCTCAAACGAGCGCTGACACACCGCTCGTTTGCCAATGAGCACCCCGAAGAGGCGCTGGAGGACAACGAGCGCCTGGAATTCCTGGGGGATGCCGTCCTGGATTTCATTGTCGCGGCTTTCCTGTACCATCGCTTCCCGGAGATGCGCGAGGGGCGGCTGACCAGCCTGCGCGCCGCCCTGGTGCGCACGGAGACCCTGGCCGGGCTGGCCACCCAGGTGGGCATTGACCGCGAACTGCGGCTGGGCCGGGGGGAGGAGGAGAGCGGGGGCCGCACGCGCCCGCCCAACCTGTGCGCGGCCTTTGAGGCGGTCGTGGGCGCGTTATATCTGGACCAGGGGCTGGAGGCTGTGCAGGCCTGGGTGGAACCGATGCTCAGACCGGCGGTGGAACGCGTGCTGCGGGCCGAGTTGGACAAGGACGCCCGCAGCCTGCTCCAGGAGTGGAGCCAGGCCCACCTGGGCCTGACGCCGGTTTATCGCACTGTGGCGGCGGAAGGGCCGGACCACGCCAAGGCGTTCACCGTGCAGGTGAGCATCGGCGACCAGGTGGTGGGCGAGGGCAGCGGGCGCAGCAAGCAGGCTGCAGCGCGGGCGGCGGCAGAGGCGGCCCTTCTTCGCTTGGCGGAAGCCCAGGCCATCACGCCGGGCGAGGATAACCAGGGCGCGGGTTCGGAGGCTACAAAGGGCGACGACGGGCCAGCGGGCATGATCGCAGCCAGCAGCCTGCCGCCGCTGCCGCCGGGGGCGGGCTGATACTTTAAATCAGCGCCAACTCAATGGCCTCGGCTACCGAGCGCACCCCGATCACTTCAATGCCATCCGGCCCGGCGACGGGCCGGCGCAGGCCCCGCGGCACCAGGCAACGACGGAAGCCTAACTTGGCCGCCTCGTTCAGCCGCAGGGGCAACTGCCCCACCAATCGTACCTCCCCTGAAAGCCCCACCTCGCCGATGGCGGCTAGATCGGCGGCCACCGGCCGGTCGCGCACACTGGAGGCAATCGCCAGCGCAACCGCAAGATCGGCGGCAGGCTCGTCAATGGTTAAGCCCCCGACCACGTTGACGAACACGTCCTGGTCATACAGGCGCAGGTTGCAGCGCTTCATCAGCACAGCCGTGATGAGCAGCAGGCGGTTGAAGTCAATGCCGTTGGGCGTGCGCCGGGGTTGCGCCAGGCTGCTGGCGCTGGCCAGCGCCTGAATCTCCACCAAGAGCGGGCGCGTCCCTTCCAGCGTCACGGCAATGGCCGACCCCGGCGCATTCACCATGCGCTCGGCCAGGAAAGCCTCGCTGGGGTTGGGCACCTCCACCATGCCGTTGTCCTGCATCTCAAACACACCCACCTCCGCTGTGGCGCCGAAGCGGTTCTTCACGCTGCGCAGCAGGCGGTAGGTGTGGAAGCGGTCGCCTTCCAGGTAGAGGACGACATCCACGATGTGCTCTAGGACGCGCGGCCCGGCGATGGCCCCCTCTTTGGTGACATGGCCGACGAGAAAAACAGCGATGCCGGATGATTTGGCCAGACCCTGCAACCGCGCCGCGCACTCGCGCACCTGGCTGACGCTGCCCGCCGTGGAGGGCAACTGCTCCAGATAGACCGTCTGGATGGAGTCAATGACCACTACGCGGGCACCGACGGTCTGAATGTGATCCAGGATGTGCTCCAGGTTGGTCTCAGTGAGCAGGTAAAGCTGGTCGGAGTGGATGCCCAGACGGTCGGCGCGCATCTTGATCTGACTGGCGGACTCCTCGCCGGAGACGTACAGCACCGGGCCGCTGCGTTCGGCCATCAGCCCGGCGACCTGGCTGAGCAGGGTGGATTTGCCGATGCCGGGGTCGCCACCGATAAGGATCAGCGAGCCGGGGACGACGCCGCCGCCGAGGACGCGGGCAAATTCCGCCATCGGTAGGGGGAGGCGCTCCAACTCAGCCGAGGGGATCTGGCTCAGGCGTTCCGGGCGGCTGGTGGGCGGGCCCGCCGTGCGCCCGGCGGGCTTGCGCTCCTCCACCACCACCTCCACCAGCGTGTTCCACTCGCCGCAATCCGGGCAGCGCCCCATCCACTTGAGCGTGGTGCTGCCGCAATTCTGGCACACGTATTGGGTGCGGGTCTTGGCCATAGGCTTGTCCTCTCTAGAAGAGGATTATATCAGAACAGGTGTTCCAAGGCAAGGGCCAGAGGCAAAGGCGCCCTATCTCTACCCGTAGAGGAGGAGTAACACAACTCCCGCCCCCACACAGGGGGAAGGGTGGGGGATATTCCCGACTTAAGGCCCTTTCAACACCAGTGGCAGGTACAGCCGCGTGGACGGGTTGAACGCCGGGTTACTCGCCTGCCACCGCCCCGTCTGCGTGGTGTAGACCCAGGCCAGGTTGCACACCTGCACCCCCCCAGGGCAGCCCGCTATGG
>Ga0101945_1000566_pt1 | contig 58040 bp, 52 predicted proteins | sample DewCreD2012metaG_2_FD_75246 | JGI IMG/M metagenome (GOLD analysis project Ga0101945, IMG submission 75246) | Hot spring sediment bacterial and archeal communities from British Columbia, Canada, to study Microbial Dark Matter (Phase II) - Dewar... ... | reverse complement strand
GTTTGGTTTCGCTACGAACGGGGAGTTGATGTCTTGCAAGGCATCCACTTTACTATCCGCCCCGGTGAGCTGGTAGCGTTGGTCGGACCGTCGGGCGCAGGGAAGACAACGATTGCCATGTTGCTGGCTCGCTTTTACGACCCGACTGAAGGACGCATCCTCTTGGACGGCATAGATTTGCGCCGTATCCGATTGCGCAGTCTGCGCCGCCACATTGGCTTGGTCTTGCAAGACACCTTCGTCGTGGAAGGGACAGTGCGCGACAACATCGCTTTGGGTAAACCCGATGCAACGGACGACGAAATCGTGGCGGCAGCCAAATTGGCGAACGCTCACGAATTCATTGAACGCCTGCCACAAGGCTACGACACTTGGGTCGGGGAAGGCGGCACACTGCTCTCCGTCGGGCAACGCCAACGCATCGCCCTCGCCCGTGCCCTGTTGCGTCAACCCACCATCCTCATCTTGGATGAAGTGACCTCCCATCTGGATGCTGAAAGTGAAGCCGCTGTCCAAAAAGCCCTTGAGCGGGCGATGGAAGGACGCACCGTTTTAATCATCGCCCACCGCCTCAGCACCATCAAAAACGCCGACCGCATCCTCGTCCTTCAGGACGGACGCATCGTGGAAGAAGGCACCCACGAACAACTCCTCGCCCAAAGCACCCTCTATCGCCGCCTCTACGAGTTGCAACGAACTTGACCCTCCCGTGCCCTAGCGACAAAAGACAAGAGTGAGGACGGGAAGGAAGGGGCGGTGATGTTAATGGCGTTTCCCTGACTGGTGGGATGAAGCACAAAAACAGTTACGGCGCTACCTTGCCGACCCCCAAGACATCGCCGATGCCTTACAAGAAATTTGGCTAATTGGATTGGGGCATTAGAGACCGAGTCGCGCCAAAATCCCCGCCCCTTCACCGAAGAGGAATGGATGAAGGTTAAGCAACTGTGCAAAGATTCAGACCCAGAGCGCAGGATTATGGGACTATACTTACTCGGCTTTGCTTATTACGACCGACAGCATCGCTCTGAAGCGTCCCAGATTGCAAAATCGCTTTTGAACGATCCAGAACCTGATGTCTGTGCCAGTGCCATCTTGACGCTTCAGGGTTTGGGTGTCCGAGACGCTGCCACTGAAATTCGGCAGTTGCTAAACGACCCAGAAGAACATGTCAGGGAAGATGCACACGCCGTTTTGCAGGGATGGAGTTATCCTGTTCCCCAATCACCAAGCGAATCGGGGTTATGACGGAAAATCCGCCCCGCTTAAAGGGAGGAGGTGAAAATGAGGCAGCAATATTGGCGTCTTTTGGTTGGAGTGCTTGTCAGTTATTGGATTGTCCACCTTCTGGGCAATAGGGTTTAAGGCAGTGCCCTTTGCTTCAGAACCAGTTACCATTCAAGATGAAACAGTTGTTACTTCAGAACAACCGATGCATCTGGAAACACCCTCTGTAGTTCCGGTGGCGAAACCGTGCATCTCCAGACGACTTTGGGACAATTTGAACAACGATTCGTTGTTAATGAGGATGGGCATGATAGGCTTGTTGTAAGTAGGTCTTCGCAAATTTCCTTAGTCACTAACGAGTTAGGGGAAGCAGAGGCGCTCCTCGTGCCTCCATCTTCGCCGGGTATATCAACCATCATTGCCACCACATCCGATGGGCAGGCGAGAACAACCTATATGTTTGGCTCAATTGAAGGTCTCCATTTGACTTCGGATTCCTACGCTGCTGTCGGGGATAATGGTGCATTGATTGTTGCAAAACTCTACAATGCCTTGGGAGAACCCATTGTAGGTCAGGCAGTTACATTTCGGACAAATTTAGGGCAACTTAGTAGCACTCAAGCGGTGACTGACGAAAATGGAGAAGCATCTGTGATTCTGACTGCTGGCGGGGATGAAGGAACGGCTGTCGTCACTGCATCTGCCCTCGGCTATTCTGCAAAGATTTGTGTGGATGTCTTCAGCGATCTTCACAGCCACAATGTTCCCTCTTCGCTCTTTTCTTTAGTGAGCCTTCAACCTCCTCCTTCACCGCAGCCTCAATTCATCGTGACGCTTACACTTAACCGCCGAGAAGTTCGCCCCTTAGGGACCGGGGCTCCGAATCAAATAACCGTCACAGCATCAGTGCGAGATGCCAACAGTCGTCCCGCTGCTGTGTCGTTAAGAGCCAACGCAGCAGGAGTTAGATATTCTGGCGGTCATGAGCACAATGGAAGTAGACCTACAGGAACATTTACTCCTGCCTCAGGAGGTTCTGACAGAAACGGCTTTTGGGGGACAACTTACACATCACCTGAGGTGGGAGGTTTTGAGGAAATCACGATTTCGGTCGCAATGAGTGTCCCATTTACCATTGCTCCCTTTGAAAAGCCCTTGCTTCAGCGCTTAGTTTCCGATTGGAACATGTCTGTGAAGGAAGGTTGGGTGAGGGATAAGAAACTGGCAAAGCGCCTTTCCCAAAATCTGCGGCGCATATTGAGGTTGTTTGCTGAAAAGCGTCTTAAGGAAGCCGAGACAGAGGTTGAACAGACCATTCGTTTTGCCCGACAAAATCAAAAACTTCTTGAGCCTGAAGCCCAAGGGCTTATCTTCCTCACCTTGCCTCACTTAGTCAGGTAGCGGGAAAGAAACTTCTTTCAGCGTCGTTAAGAAGTCCAAGCGGTCTTTTCTCAAACCTCAACTTCATTCAAGCCATTCAAGCAACCTTACTCAAAATTCCAACGCTTTTGAGAAACGCGGTTTCTCAAAAACTTTCCTTTGCCCACTCAACCTCTCCCGCCCCTGCCATCATTATGTTTTTGCTCGGCAAGTGCATAAGAGAGCCTGAACCCAGTTTTGCAGTGGGCATTTGGGTGAACTGCTGCCTAAATTCTGATAAGGGGTGAAGGGAGATGGCATAAAGGCAGATTCGTATTCTGTGCGACTTAACTCGTGGCAGTTGAAAGGCACTCCTGTGCGAGAAGGTGTCTAATTTTTCGTGGCGATCACGATCATGTAGTCTGAGTCAATTGCGGCGCTGCCATCGGTGGCGCTGTTAAAGCGACTTGCGACGGCAATGAGGTCAGCGCGAAATGCCTCACGGGTTGATGGCTCCATTGATTCGGATGCTTTGAGGATTGGACCATACCAAGTGAGGAAGAAATCGGCATAGTGTTCGGGCGAGAGGAATCTCTGGCGCAGCCTGTCTCGTTTGAAAACAAGGTGGGAGACGCCAGAGCCGAGCAACTCACGCACCCGCTCCTCGGTTCCCCAGAGTGTGGCTGGTTTGAGATCAGGTGGTGGCGGCACATATTTGGCGACGGTCTTGAACACCTCCCCGACAAACCCGGTCGGTGTCCAGTTGATCATGCCAATCGTTCCACCCGAGCGGGTAACCCGCAGCAGTTCGCTCGCTGTCTTCTCCTGATTCGGGGCGAACATTGCGCCAATCGCTGAAAGCTCATAGTCAAACTCGCCATCAGAGCACGGAAGATTCTCCGCATCGCCCTCAATAAAGGTCACTTCCAAACCCTCGGCAGCCGCCCGGCGCCGAGCCACATCCAGAAGAGCCGGAACAAAATCAACCCCCACTACGACACAGAAACGACGCGCTGCGGCAAGCGCCACATGCCCGGTGCCCGTCGCGACATCCAGCACTTTGGAACCAGGTCGCAACTCCACTGCCTCAACCAGCGTGTCTGCTAATGGGACAGTGACCCAAGCAACCTTGCTATAGTCGCCGCTCGCCCATATCGCCGGCTGCCTCGCCTTGATCTCTTCAAGGGTAGCCATGATCTTCCTCTCCTTGGCATATTGAGCCTTCCCCAACGCCCCCTGCGTCGGACATCAGAATGCCACAAAAACATGATGTCAAGGTATGGAGGTGCTACGATAGGACATCGTCGGAGGTGAACGAGGCGTGGATGAGGTTCAACGATTGTCGCAAAAGTTTCGGCGGTTTTTGGCTCAGACTTCTAAGGAGCCCATCGGCATCGTTGTGGAGCGGGCGGAAGGTTGTTGGGTCGTCGCTAAAGATGGGCGACGCTATCTGGACTTCATTTCGGGTATTGCTGTCACCAACATCGGACACACCCGACCCGAAGTTGTCACAGCCATCCAACGGCAAGCGGAGCGCTATCTGCATGTGATGGTCTACGGAGAGTTCGTGCAAGATGTTCAGGTGGCGTTGGCGGAGAAATTGGTCAACCTCGTGGAAGCAGCATTTCGGCGGGCAACGGGGGGGCGCTGGCAAGGCGAACTGCAATACTACCCGACCAACAGCGGGACAGAGGCGAACGAAGGCGCTTTGAAGTTGGCGCGCAAGTTTACGGGGCGTAAAAAGTTTGTCGCCTTTGAAAACAGTTTTCACGGCGATACGATGGGTTCGTTGTCGGTGACGGGTCGGGAAGTTTATCGTCACCCTTTTGAGCCTCTCCTTGCTGATGTGTCGTTGCTGCCTTTCGGCGATGTGGCAGCGCTGAAAAAGATTGACGAGATGGTCGCTGCTGTCATCGTTGAACCCATTCAAGGGGAAGCAGGCATCATCGTCCCGCCCGACGAATTCCTACCTGCGTTGCGGGAGCGTTGCGATGAAGTGGGGGCGTTGCTCATCTTGGACGAAGTTCAGACGGGCTTTGGGCGGACGGGCAAATGGTTTGCTTTTGAACATTGGGGCATCGCGCCTGACATCTTGACCGTTGGCAAGGCGCTCGGTGGCGGGATGCCATTGAGTGGTTTTTTGGCGCGGCGAGAAGTGATGCAAGTGTTCGCCGAGAACCCACCCCTTTGCCATGTCACGACTTTCGGTGGTCATCCCGTTTGCTGTGCGGCGGCGTTAACAGCGCTGGAAGTGATGGAGCGGGAAAACTTGCCTGAACGAGCCGAAAGGGTGGGAGCGAAACTGAAGTCCGCATTGCAACAACTTGCTACCCGTTCCTCGCTGATTGCCGCCGTTCGGGGCAAAGGGTTGATGCTGGGGTTGGAGTTTGCCACGAAAGAGGCGACGCAAAAGTTTGTGCGGGAGTGCCTGTGGCGGGGCTTGATCATCGGCGGGACTTTGCACACGGAAAAAGTCGTTCGCATTGCCCCGCCGTTGGTCATTACTGACGAAGAAATCGCCTTCGCCCTTTCGGTCATGGAAGAAGCATTGCCAGCGGTAAGTTAGTCAGTCCTATCATCCTTGTTCGGTGGCAGCCATTGGTGCAGGAAAGCGATGGAGATTTCACCGTGCCATTGATGTCCGCCTTCAAATTCGTCGTAAACGAACCGCTCCGTTGCGTTGGCGACGCGGTAGGCGTGGCGGACGACTTCCACCGCTTTGCGCGTTTCGTCAATGGGGAAGCCGTCATCTCGCCGTCCTGCTTCCACGCATAAAGGGCGCGGAGCAATCAATGCCGCCACTTCTCCTAAATCGCCGTAACGCAAGATGCCGATGGGCACTTGGACGCCACAGAAGTTACCTAACTGCAACGCGAACCCGCCAAAGGTGTTGAGGTAACAACTGACGACGGCTGCCTTCACCCGCTCATCTAACGCCGCCAGAAACAGCGTCATCGTCCCGCCATAGGAAAGCCCGACGCAACCGAGCCGTTCACCGTCCACTTCAGGGCGCGTCTGCAAATAGTCAAGGCATCGCATCCCATCCCAAACATTTAAGCCAAGCGGGTTGAGCCCAAAGAGCAGGCATTTGATGAGCAAGACATCGCAATAGTCTTTGCCGCCATAAGCACCTCCCAACCGACGCTCACCAAATCCCCGCCAATCAGGCGCTAAAACGATGTAACCTTCCCGCACTAATCGGAGGGCGTAAGGGTAGTTGTGGGCGCGGATGGCATGGACGCGATGGAATTCGCCATGCGTGATGCCACAAACATCGTCCTTGCCGTTGCCATGCCCATGACAAGCCAAAATCGCCGCTCGCCTTTCGCCCTGCCGCAAATCTTTCGGCAAAAGCAAATAGGCAGGCACGGTCATGTCGGGTTCGCTTTGAAAGAGCACTTTCTCCCGCCAATGGTCACCCATGTCGGTGCGGTCTACGGTGAGGGGTTCTAAGGGGCACTTTTGTTCGGGCAATATTCCCAATCCTTCCCAGACTTTTGCCCGAAACTGCGCCTGCCACTGGCGTAACTCGTCAACATTTTCCGCCCCCAGCGGTAACAAAGGTTGCCGTTCCCGATAACGCCGCAACAAATATTCGCCCATAGACCAATTGCGCATCGTCGCCTCGTTTCGCATCGCTTCCGCCTCCCTGCCGTGAGACAGCCGAAAAGAGTTTTTTACCGACGACGAAACTTAGCGAGCAAAGTTTGCTTTTCAGGGAAAGGAGCGCGCCAAAGCGAGAGAGCGTAAAGGCAAAGTCCTGTCAAGGCGGGAAGTAACACCCCCATCACCCGCCAAAACCATCCGCCCTCTGGCAGAACGGAAAGGCATCCCCATGCCCCGACGGCCATTAAGCCCGTCGCAGGGAAAAGCCAAAGGAGCATCTGCTTTAACGCATGCCCTTCCAATCCTTTCAATCGCCGGCGCAACAGCAACGCCAGCAAAGAGATGTTGAACCACGCCGAGACAGAAAACGCCAACGCTAATCCCCCTTGCTGAAGGGACGAGTGGACGAGAGCAGCGTTGAGGGTGAAAGCAAGGGCGAAACTGAGTAAGCCGACCCAAACGGGTGTCCAAGTGTCCCGCAGGGCATAAAAGCCACGCGCCAGAACTTGCTGGCACGCCATCGCTGGGACTCCTGCGCTGTAAAAGAGCAGTGCCAACGCCGTCGCTTGCGTGTCCGCCGCCGTCCATCGTCCATACTGAAAAAACAAAGCGACCAACGGTTCGCGCAAAATCGCCATGAGAACAGCGGACGGGACAGTCAATAGCAAAACCGCCCGCAACCCGTTGACGGTCTGACGACGCAGTTCACCCAACGCCTCCTGCGTCGCTAAAGCGGAGAGGGTAGGGAACAAAGCAATGCCCACGCTGGCGCCGAAGAGGGCAACAGGAAGTTGCATGATGCGGTTCGCCATCTCTACCGCCGTCGCCGCTCCGTGTGGGAGCAAGGAACTGAAACTGCGGGGCAAGATGATGGCGTTGATTTGGGTGACGGAAAGACTGAAGACGACAGGGATGACCAACTTGAGGACTTGCCGCGCCCCTTCGTCGCGCCAGTCAAAGCAAGGACGAAAATCCATCCCGACCTGCCAGAGTTGGCGTGCCTGCACCAAGCCTGCGCCGACGGCAGCCCCCGTCAGTGCACCTATCGCCATCCCTTCAATCCCTTTGCCCAACCAATGGCTGCCAAAGTGAGCCCCGAAGATGCCACCGAAAAGGATGCACAAGTTGTAAAGCACCGATTGAACCTGCGGCTCGGCAAAGTAACGCAAGGAAATCAAGGCGCCCGTGAACAGGCTGCCCAAGACGAAAAAGAATTGAGACGGCAACAAGATGCGGACGAGACAGACAGTGAGGGCGAACTTGCGTCCGTCGCCGACCATCCCAGGGAAAAGCAAGGCAACGAGTTGAGGGGCAAGCAACTCAAAGAGGATGATGAGGGTGAGGAGGGTAATGCCGAGGTAAGTCATTAACACGCGGAAAGTTTTGATGGCTTTTTCATCCTCACCTTTCGTCAGGTAGCCCGTGAAGACAGGGATGAAGCCCGCCGACAAAGCACCACCCGAAGCGAGGAAGTAAATCAGGTCAGGGATGCTGAAGGCGGAGACATAAGCATCCGTGTGCCAGTCGCGCCCAAAGAGCGTCGTCCGACCGATATCGCGGACAATGCCTGTCAGCCGCGATAAGCCAATAAGCGCCATGACGATAAGCGTGGCACCCGCCACGCTCGTCCGCTCATTGCGCAGCAATCGGTGGCTTGATGTTGATTGCGTTCGCACCGCCACTTGCCTTACTCCCCTCGTTGGAAAGTTCTTTGCCCCGTTCAGTTTGCCACCGATAGCGAGGGGAGCGAGGGAAAGTTAACGCTACTTTGGAGCGACATAAATCTTCCCGCTCCTGACCTCCCACCACCTTATCCCTGCCTGCTTTGCAAGCCAGTAAAAGGGCACCCAAACAACCCCGCCTTCCTCATAAGGCGCATAAGCCAGCGTTTCCGTGTGTCCTCTCCCGCTCTCCAACCTCTCCACGACAGGACGACCGAGAAAGAGCCGATAAACGATGTTGGGAGCATCAGGCTTTGTGACCCGAATCCCTTTCCCACCTGCCATCTTCAGGTTAGGTTGGATGGTGCATCCAAGCCCTAAAACCGTGCAGGCTTGGTCAAGAGGGACTAAGATGAAGTAGTCCTCCTCACGAAACTTCAAAGGCAAAGGACGCCATGTGTGCCTATTAGAAGACCTGCGATATGGATATTGCTTTATACCTTGAGCCAAAGCCAAGCGGGCAGATTCCACAGTCTTTAGGATGCTATAAGACTCATTCCCAGCCTGAATTAACATTTCACCCCACTTGACTATTTCTTCGTAATTCCCCAAAACACAACTGGCTCTGAATAATAGCCCGATACTAGTCGCCCCTTTACGAAGCATACTAAGAGGTAAGCCGTGCCCACCTTCCACCACGGAGCCGATCACTGCAAGGCGATCATTCGGATCAGGTAAAGGTCTTTTCGCTTGCCTATATAACCATAATGGAAACCATGCAGTCCGCACGACCCCGTGTTTCTGGTAGACTTCGTATGCTAAGCGATATGCCAGTTCGGGAGACAAACCCTGTTCTAAGAGAGCCTGCGCTTGCTTGAGTTTCTCTGCAGCTTCCTTTGGAGCAACTGGGGGAAGACGATCAAACCTCATAGGTGGACTGGCCAAAGCCATCAAGGTTAATACTCCCGCTGCCCAACAGGTGATACAAAGTCTCCTTGTCATCGCAAATCCCTCCTTCATGGGTTAAGTTTCCACCGGGTTTGACATCCCGGATTTTGAGCGCAAAATTCTGTTGGTGGGTTAACTCGCCAGTCAACCCATTGCCAAATCAGGCAATCATAAGTTGTTGCTCCAGAATGATGCCCGCCATTAGGCTGATGCCAAAGCACTGTATGCCCTAATTCATGTCCAACAACCCATGTCAGAACCTGAAGTTGAGACAAATTGTGAATATTCCAACCACATTCCCCGCACTGTTGTTCATCATTCGGGTGGTCATTGTCACAATCACAGCAATAAAGGAATGTTTGGCAATGACCGCGATGTTGAAAAGGTTGCTGACGACCAACACACCACCAACAAGTTGCTCGGTTAGCAGGTCGGTTGCAGTCGTCGCATGGCAATCCCAATCCCTCATCAATGTTTTCAAGGTCAATCTCTATAATGGGTGCGGTAGGATTACCCCAAATTGGTCCATAAGTTACCCCATACGCTCCCTCTCCTTGCGGGTCAATCATCTACATTGCCTGGCACCACAATTGCAGCATAAACATCCCTTCTATGGGCATAGCCCCAAAGGAAGTTTACAACCCTTAATGGATAACCTGCCCCTTCCTTTGCGTTCAAAAGCCAAAGAAGAGGCATCCCCGCACCAGGGAAGCCATCTTGAGAAGTGATGGCATCGTTAGGGATGACCGCTGGCTCATACGGGTCTTCATTCCCTGCCCCAAAGTTCATGACGAACATATCCCTTCGTTTTGCCAGCATCTCCAAACACCCGAAAACTTTGACGACGAATGACCACTATTTTGTTCCCTACTTCGGCGCGACATAAATTTTCCCGTTTCTAACCTCCCATCCTTTTATCCCCGCCTGCTTCGCCAACCAGTAAAAGGGAACCCAAACAACACCGTCTTCTTCATAAGGAGCGTAAGCCAAAAACTCCCGTTCCCCTCTAATGTCCCTCGCTTGAGTTAGCCCAGGATACAACTTCCCCTTCTCACCGATGAAGACATAACGCACTCTTTTTGTCTTTGGACTAATGTCCGAGCGATAGGAGAGCCCCAAAACCTTACAGGCTTCTTCAAGGGGGACCAAGATGAAGTAGTCTTCTTCACGAAACTTCAAAGGCAAAGGACGCCATGTGTTCTTTGGCGGAGGTTGGGGAGGGCGGTAACCTTGATTTAATTTCTGCATGCAACGAATGATGCCCATGTGGGAAACAGGAATGCCAGGACCTACGGGTTTCTCACCTAACTTCGGTCCCACCCTCTCATACCACTTAATTGCCTCCTTATAGTCGCCCATCTCTTCGTAAATTTGCGCTATCAGCACCCTAACACTTTTTGCCCTAACCGCCATACTGGCAGGGATGGGTAAATCAAAACCTTCCACCGTTGCCCGAAGAATTGAGCCTTTATCGTAGGGGTCTGGAAGGTTACCTTTTGCATATCGTAGAACCCAACGAGGATACCAACAAACCATCACATTACCATGCTGTTGATGCACTTTTAAAGCGACTGAAAGGGCTGCTTCGTATTGCCCCTGTTCAAAAAGGGCATATGCGCGCTTTACTTGTTCCTCCACTTCCTTGGGTTGCTTAGGCAAAGGCGGGACAGGATTGCCTGTTCCCTGACAAAGACCCTGTCCTTGCATCACTACGGTGACAACTGAGAACAAAACCATCCCAACACTTAACACTATGCGCTTGACCATATTAAAGCACCTCCTTCATGGATTGAGTTTCCAAAGTGATTGACAGCCTGGGTTTGCTCCGCAAAACTCCGTCGGCCAGAAGACAATGGTCGGTTGAAACATGAAGCAGTCTTGAGCGGAGGGAGCAAAGTGATGTCCATAAGCAGGTTCATCCCAAAGCACTGTATGTCCTAACTCATGTCCCACGACGAAGATTAGCCCTGCACCAATAGAATTGGGGTTATTCATGTCAATTTCACAAACTGGAGGACCCCACAAAGGAGGATAACCAGAACCTTCCTTTGCGTTCAAAAGCCAAAGAAGAGGCATCCCCGCACCAGGGAAGCCATCTTGAGAAGTGATGGCATCGTTAAGGATGACCGCTGGCTCATACGGGTCTTCATTCCCTGCCCCGAAGTTCATGACGAACATGTCTTTTTCTTTGGGGTCAAAATCCTGCCATACTCCCTTCGCTGTCAGACCGCGATACTCTTCATACAGAGACAAACCGTCTCCGAACGTTCCATCGCCTCTGGGCGTAAAATCATCGTCAGACAATGGGTCTCTTGACGGAGGGTCTCTAAAGTCTTCCCAACAATCAGCGATGTGGTTTTCATTTTCGTCCACAGGGATGTCTGCGACGAAAAGGTCTTGAGCATCTATCCTTCGGGCTGCTCCCTCACCAAAGAAACCCGTCACATAGCCCCTCAAGTAAGCCCAACCGCCATAGTCCAGACAGCGCACAGCCACCATTGCCATGTTCGTCGCCCAAGAACTCATTGCTGTGTCGTAGTTGTAGCCGACCCCTTCGGGCGTCTGGTCTCTCGGAAACACCAAAAGGTTTGGTTGCTCTGGCAAAAATTGGACATCATCGTGGCAACCCGTCGTCCCATCCCAAGCCCATTGCCCTGTAGAACCCAAGCGGCAGTCATTAAGACAATGCCCTGGTTGATTGGATGAACTCAATAGGAAGATAATCGTGCCAACCATGGGGTTACCTTTGTGGTCTGTGGTAGGTTCAATCCAAGCAGCGAAAGATAAGTCTTCGTCCAATTTCGGGCGCCAATTCTTGGGGCAAGGGGTAATCCAAAACTCCCAGACGGTGAAATTGCCGTTGGAAGGGTCGTTGGAGACGGGGGGATCGTCATAAAGAAGCCCCTCATCGTCCACGACCAAAGTGATGTGCACTACCCCAGGGTTGTTCGGCGACGCCCGATAGTGGGTGATGCGTTGGGCATCAGCGATAGGGTCAAGAGGCACAAAGTTGCCGAAGGAATCCAAAGTCCCGAAAGTGCCCCCTGCCCCGTTGTCGCTCCAACTAATCCTCACCTTCCCTTCCGCATTCCAACCGTCGGGGAAAGGGCAGCCAGGGTTGATGCATCGGTCCCAGTCAGGGGCAGAAGCGATGTCGGCGAGGGTGGCAATCTCAAAGCAGCGAAGGTATTGAGTGGTGTAGCCCGTGTTAGGGATGGTGAGGGTGACGATGGGTTGGGGGATGGGGAGACCCGCTGTCCATTGATGATGGTATTGCCCGCCTGATTGGGGGTTGGCAGGTTCAAAGCCAACACCTAACAGGCACATGATGGCTGCGAGAGAGAGAGAGAGCCTTTCTCCCCATGGATGCTCCCTCCTTGTGTGGCAGCGACGCCGATGGTCGGCAAAAAGGATAACGCAATAGCAAGCGATGTCAAGACAGAAAGAAGCGATTTGATTGCGGCGCCGCTTTCCTTCTGTCAAAAGTGATGGCGTTACGGTGAAGGAGGGTGAGTTTGGCTTTGAGAGGGAACTAATTCAAGTCCACCACCCAAATCTGGACAGGGAGATAGCGTCGGAGAGGCTGCAACTCATCAGGCTTTGGGGGACGAAGGTTGCCGCCAATCAACTTGACCAAGTCAATCAAAGGAACATAAAGGTCATAGTAAGAGCGTTCAACTTTGTGACGAAGCAAAGATTCTTTCCCAGCAACTAAAGCCTTTTGGCTTCCAAAGGCGAAAGTAACTGTTTTCCCCTTCACTGAGAGAGTGAACCGCCAATTTTTCCAGTCATGCTGAATGACATCGCGCCATTTTTCACCTCCTAAGGCATAAGCAAAGTCGTTGAGGGAAATGAGAGCATCATCTAGGCTATTACCTTTCCACCTCGCACGAATAGGCCAACCACGAACAAAAATGAGTGGCGGAAAACGCCCCCCTTCCTTTTGCATCTTCCTAACGAAGTTGGCAAAACTCTCAATGGCCTTCTCTGGATCTCTGAATGGATCAGGGAAGGGAAAAGCAGGAAAGCCATACAGAAGCCCTACCTTCTTCTCCAAATTTTCTATCCACCCAATGAAGAAGTCTTGCATCCAAAGGGATAAAGCCTCATCCCATCGCCCTTCCGCCTTATAAGAGGCTGCCAACCAAGAGCGAACATAGGCTCGCTCAATTCTCTCGGGTAACCCTAACCCTTTCGGTCTATGAAGGAAGCGTTCATCAGGAAAATCCAACAAAATGCGTTCAAGGCAGCGAACCCAATCATCAGGTAACGGTAAAGGCATCTTTTGTGGATAGCGAGAAATAAACAGTTCAAACGAGTGATAAAGATCTTTTGCTGCGCCCATAGAGAGTTTCTTCTCTGGGGGAGGGATTTGGAGGGTCACTTCATCTGTGTCCCATCCGTAAGCCAAAATGAATACCGTCACGATTAAAAGCCAACGCATCTTTGATCCCCTCCTTCGTTTATTTTAGGAAGAACAGCAAACGACAGCCCGGATTAGTAGCACAATATTCGTTCGGCACTGGATCATGATTAGCATTTTCGTAAGAATTGTTAGTGTCATACATGAAGCATTGCCGTGTGGTCGCACCGTTGTGATCTAAGAGGTTGACGGTATTACCTAACTCGTTAGAGACAACGAGGCGTATTACAGCAGGGTCCCGTAGATCAATAACTTGGTCAAGCCGGTTTGGATCGGTATAGTGACGGATTTGGCGGATATAGATGAGGGCAAAAGGTGGTCGTCCTGGCAACGATGCCCCATGCTCTCCCAAAGGGGGGTGTCGTTGAGGGGGAGGAATATTGACTGGTAAATAGGCAGGGTGGTAAAGCACAGCAATGGCTCTTTGAATTGTCACATTTGCCGTGCGCCAAAAGCGGTTGATGATGAAGGTAGACTGCTCTATGATGGGATACTCTTCATCGGCTGGGTCCTCATCAACTCTTCCATCTCCATCATTGTCAACACCATCAAGGGGATCTTCATCTACCCTACCATCGCCTCCTACAACCCAAAGAACATCGTTATCTGCCGGACGGTCGAACACAGCCTCAAATTCCTCGCGCTGAATTAGGTGAATTTGTAGACCTAAAGTGGCAAAGCCTCCTATGTCTAAATTGTGTGGGTTGTAGATAAAAACATCCTTCACATTTGGGCTTAACCTTTGATGTCTTCCTTGCACGATAAAGCCACGATATTCTTCATACCGAGAAAACCCATCACCTGGTCGTGGTTGATTAGCAGGTGGCAATTGATTTGGTGGTTCTGGGTCGTTATCGTCGGTGGCAGCACCGTTGTTCCATTGCCATCCATCGTAAATGCAATTTCCTTGGGCATCCTCGTCAATCCTTCCATCGCCATCGTTGTCTTGCATATCCAGCAAGTCCTCATCTACCCTCCCATCTCCTTCATTATCTAAGCTATCTCGCTAATCCAGCAGAGACGACGGCGAAAAAAATCTCCCTACCCTTTTTTCATCATCTCCTCACACCGTTCTATCCGTCTCTTCAGGCGAACAAAGGGGCTTTGCCTTTCATAAACCTTTGGATTAACAAGCGAGTCCCGTTTTCTTGACAAAAGTTCCACCGCTTTCTCAAACATCTCCTTCGCCCTCTTGCAATCGCCCCGCTCAAGATAAACATCCCCCAAACCCGTGTGCCCCACGATAGAGTCAGGATGCAGTAACAATATCTCCATGTACGCCTTTTCCGCCCCCTTCCAATCCCCTACAAATAAGCGCCGATAACCTAAATGGGCAAGCGCTGCCAACCGATCTCTCATGCTCCTGATGGCACGCACCTCAAAGAAAAACCAAGGCGAAGTAAGGCGCTGACCGATGGGCGTTTGCTGACCTTCAAGGATCGCCCTGCCGCGATAAACCCCCTCCCTCAAATCACCCCCTTCAGGAAGCAACTGCACTTCCACCATCACATTCAGATGTCCTGCCAAAGGGTTCAAATTTTCGGGAGATTGAGGGTTTGTTACCCAACCGCCTTCAGGGTTTTTCCTCGTCAGCAACTCTCTGACCACCTGAAACTTGACTTGCTGAGGGATAGGTGACCAAACCTTGCCCCTCGGCTGACTCCCACCTATCTCTTCTTGCCTTCTCTCCAACTCAAACCGCAAAAAGGCATGCCACCGCCGGTTGCCCCAGACGAGAGGGAGGGAACGAACACTTGAATTTTGAGGAATGGACAAAGAAGCGCCAACCATCAATGGTTCTCCCTCCCACAAAAGAAAACCTGTCGGGCTGAAATCCTCATACACTGAGACACTAATTCCTAAGACCCCTGCTCCCAAATAGATTGTTTGTGGGGATACTGTGGAGGCAGCAAATAGCAGGGCGATGACGCCCCAAATCGTTGTTTTACGCCTCATTGCTTCTTCACCTCGCATCAGTGCAATCGCATTTGCGCTTTGTCCTCGTCACTATATTCAGAAGGGATGAGAACCTCATTCGTGAAGACAGGGTGGGGTGAGTCAGGTGCTTCAGCCATGACGGAGTTAATTCCTCCTTCCCGCCAAGGGTAATGAACGATGCCCACAGAATGACCAACTTCATGAGCAATTATCCACATGATAGCTCTGACATCAATCCCTTCGCAAGTTAAGCGATCGCTGCTTTGACCGAAATCTTGGCGAATTGCCTCAGTGAAAATCATACACACCTCAGTGGTATTTGGCGTTAGGTTTCTGATAAGCGGGAAAGTAACACCGTGGGAAAAGGGGTCATAACCCCCGTCAATAATCCGAATGGCATTTTGGTCGGTATGTCCATAAAACCCTCTGGTCATCCAATTGATGCGACGGTCATTTGGCCAATCAGGATGCAGGCTGTCGGGTTCAATTTTCCAATTTTCACCGATCTCATACACCGCAGGCATTAAATTGAAAGCAAACCCAATGTGATATTTACTGGCGAATTGCGTGGTTCCCTCCTCAGGCACCAACCAGAGCATTTTTTGACCTGGGTCGGTGCGGTAATGAGATCCGTTGATCATGAACCCCCGATATTCCTCATACTTGACGACACCGTCCCCCACGCCTATCCCATAAAGCGGGTTAATGTCTTGGTCTCCTTCTGGACGAGGTTCGTAAACCCAACCGTCATAAATGCCATTGTTGTTCTCATCGCGTGGTATCATCGCCCCCCGTTCTACAAGCGTCCCTTTCAACCTCGCCAATCCCAAACCATCGGCACGCACCCAAATGCTTCCATAGGCTCCGTAATCTAAGCAGCGAACCTGAACAGAAGCGCTCAAAACTGGTTTCACCGTCCAAGCGATAGAGTAGTTCGTTGGATGTATTCCTTGTGCATAAACCTCTAACCCGGATTGATTGGGAAAGAACTTCAAGTCATTGTCTTGCACTGTTGTGTCTGTCCATAATCCTTGTTCCCTCGTCGCATTCATGCAGTAGCCTGGTTCCGCCGAACTACCAAGCCCAAACTCTATGACCCGTGCCATAGATTGTCCTTTGTGGTCTTTCTCTGGTCTGATGGTTGCCGTGAAGGTGTAAGTCGCCCCATCTTGAGGGAGGGCATCAATGTAAGGTGGGTCTATCTCAAACTCCCAGGCGGTGAAATAACCATCAAAAGCCCCATGCACTGCTGCTTTGAGGGGGGTCATCAGCATAAAGGGCATAATCGTCTACAACGACCGAAATCCTCACTACCTTCGGTTCTATCGGTTCACCACCACGAGAAATCCGATAATGGGTCGTTCTGTCTCCATTGTGAGGAACCCATCTCCCTCCCTCATCAAAGTAGCCGAACTCTCCCCCTGCCCCATGATCGCCCCATCCGACCACAAACCACATGTCGTAGGCTTCAGGATGGTTCCCTTCAGGACACAGGTCCTCATCAGAGTTGGCTGCTCCGACAACTATTTGGACGAAGATGGGGACAAAAATGTCACCCCTTCGGACATACTCATACTCCGAAGGGATGGAAACGGCGGGGACAGGCGGAGGACCGGGTTGGCAGCAAGGATTTTGAGCCCTTGCTTTTAAAGGCATCGCAAGCATCCAAAGTGCTGATAAAAGAGAGCCTTTTTCCCCATTGACGCTCCCTCCTTGCGTGACGGCGACGCCATCGGTCGGCAAAAAGGATAACGCAATAGCAAGCGATGTCAAGAAGGAGCGGCTGAATTCATCTTCAAGCGACCGCCGTTGGCGAAAGCCAACAGCATGAATAGTTTTAGCATCCCAGAGGAATGCTCACGGAGAGGTTTCGTGATAGGCGATGGGGTTGCCTTGTAGGTCAACGAGGCGGACGCAGAATTCCCAGCCGCCACCGCTCTGCGTGACTTTGAGCAGTAAGCGGTTGACGCCCTTTCGCAGCCGAGCCCGCACACGGTCTTGGTCAACGGTCAAGCCTCGCATCCCGCCGAATTGATGCACTAACTGCCCGTTCAGCCAAACCTTCACGCTGTCATCGCTGCCGATGCGCAACTCGGCGTCCATGTCGCTGTCCACGACGAATTCGGTGTAGGCATAGCAGGCAACCCATTCGGTCTGGCGGAAAAATTGCGTCAAGTCCACGACGCCCTGCGGGTCGGCGATGCGGATTTCCCGCCAGCTCAGCAATCGGTTGTCCACGCGAACGGTTTCCAGACGCAAAGGCGCAAGGCTCGTTTCGTCTATGAAGGCTTGGTCAAAGGCGCGGTTATCGGGGTTGGGCAGCGGACCCAGCAGCCACCAATGGCAAAGGAAGCCTTGCGAGCGCGGGATAGCCGAAGGGTCTTCACCCAACCGCACCAACAATTGCGATGCTCGGTTACCTACATCGCGGGGCGGACGCAGGGACAAAACACGCCATGCCAATGCGGTCGCATCGGTCTTTTTGCCTTGACGCATTAGCGTTTCAGCGATGGCGATGGCAGCGAGTAGGGCTTCGCGGGGTGGGTTGGTTTGTTGCAAGTAGCGCTCAATAAGGGGAAGGGATTGTGGGTCGCCGAGAAAGGCGAGACCGCTCAATGCCCGATCACGCAACTCCAACAGATGATTTTGCTCGGTGAGTTGTAACGCCCGTTCAAACATCGCCCGCGCTTGTGCCGTCTCGCCCTTGCGTGCCCGCCGCTCGGCGATGTTCAGGTAACTTCGCAAGGCGACATTTTTGATGGTGTCTGAGCCTTTCATCGCTGCTTCCCAAAGCACGGGTTCAAAAGTCGGGTCGTCCAATTCGCCCATGAGCGTCAATGCGGTCGTGCGCATTTCGGGGTTCGGGTCGGTGGCAGATTGACGGAGTAACTGGGGCGTCGTCGGTTCTTTGCGGGCGACAAAAACGCGCAAAAGCATCCCTCGTTGGGTTAAGTTGGCACGCTTCCACATTTCTTTCAAGCCGCGTGAAGCCTCCTGATGGCGGTAAGCGACGAGGGCGTCAAAGGCGGCTTGGCGGACAGTGAGTTCGGGCGCATCCAGTGCGGACACCAAAAGGGGCAAGGCTTTTGCCGTGCCTGTTTTGCCCAAGCCCAGCAAAGCGGCACAGCGTTGGTGTTCGTCTTTGGCGAGTTGAAGGGCGCGCTCAAAGGCATCGGCAGCGAGGGAAACTTGCCCACGCTGAAGGAGCAAGTCGCCAGTGCGCACCAGCGCATCAAAAGCGGTCGGAACACCTTGCCGAACGGCATCCGCCAACGCTGCGACGGCTTTCGCATCGCCGATACGACCCAACGCCATCGCCGCCACCGCTTTCGTTTCAGGGTCGCCTGATTTCAGCATCGTCAGCAAGATGGGAACGCCTTCGGGTCGTCTCATTTCGCCCAATGTCGCCAGCAAGTCCCGCAGCCATGCTCCCTTCGCATTGACGGCAGCGTTAGCGACAGCCTTGGCGGCAGCGGGGGAGCCGATTTGCTTGAGCGTTGCCAGCGCGTCGCTGCGCAATGATTCGTCGCTCAACAAAGTCGCTAACGAAGGAACGGCGTCATCGGTGGCGCAGATGCTCAGGGTTTGGAGGGCAACTTTGCGGACAGGTAAGGGGCGGTCGGGTTTGGTCAGTGTCAGCAGGGCATTGATGACTTCTTGGCGGTCTTTGGCGTTGGTTTTTGTGGCGCGAGCGGCGATAGTTTCCAAGACGATTTGGGCGGCGCGTTGAACCCGCCAATCTTGGTGGGTAAGGAGGGGGACAAGGTGCGGGATGAGCGTTGCCCCCAACTTAGGAGCGCGTTCCATGGCTTGAAGACGAAGGGCATTGTCAGGGCTTTGAAGTTGTTGCAAAACTTCCGTCAACTCGGAAGGGACTTGGGCGACAGTCGCTGTCGCCATCAATGCCACCAACAGCCAACCTTGTCGCACAACCGATCACCTCTTGCCCACACTTTTTGTCCTGCCATCAATTTAACGCAGGGCAGTTGGTGTGTTACGATTTAAGCGGCGACAGCGCTGCGGCGATGGCTGGGCGTTTCCCTTTGGGAGGTGATGGGTGATGCGCATCACGGTGACGGTGAACGGGCGGCGCTACTCTCACGAGGTGGAACCTCGCTTACTCCTCGTCCACTACCTCCGTGATATCCTCGGCTTGACAGGCACCCACATCGGCTGTGAGACAGGCATTTGTGGTGCTTGCACCGTTTTGCTCAACGGTCAAGCCGTTAAATCGTGCATGCTCTTCGCCGTGCAAGCCGATGGGCAAGAAATCACGACGATTGAAGGGTTGGCGTCCGACGGGCAACTTCATCCCGTCCAGCAAGGTTTTTGGGAGAAGCACGGCTTGCAATGTGGCTATTGCACGCCGGGGATGATCTTGGCGGCAGTGCAACTTTTGCGGCGCAACCTTAACCCGACGGAAGAGGAAATTCGCCACGCGTTGGTCGGCAACTTGTGCCGTTGCACGGGTTACCAGCAAATCGTGGAAGCCGTCCAATGGGCGGCAGAGAAGATGCGGGAAGGGCGCTCTTGAGGAAGCATCCACCGATAAGAGCCCGAAGGAAACGATGGGCAAGGGAGGTGTCTCGTCATGCCCAGACTGGTCGGTCAATCCTTCAAGCGGGTAGAAGACCCACGCTTAATCACGGGCGAGGGGCGATATGTGGACGATGTGCAGTTGCCTCGGATGTGTTATGCCGCCATCTTGCGAAGCCCTTATGCGCACGCCCGCATCCGCAACATTGACACTTCCAAAGCTGAGAAAGCCGAAGGCATTGTCGCCGTCCTCACGGGCAAGGACATTTTGGGCAAAATCAGACCGCTCCCTTGCGCAGCGCACCCTGTCCCTGAGATGAAGACACCGACCCATTATGCGTTGGCGGTCAACAAGGTCTACTTCGTCGGTCATCCTGTCGCTGTCGTCGTCGCCGAAGACCGTTATCTTGCCCGCGATGCGTTGGACTTGATTGAAGTGGACTACGAGGAACTGCCGCCCGTCACTGACCCTCAAAAGGCGTTGCAGCCTGACGCTCCTATCATCCATGAGGACTTGGGCACTAACTTGGCGTTTGAGTGGAAGATTGAAGGCGGCGATGTGGATGCCGCCTTCGCGCAAGCGGAAGTCGTCGTTCGCCAAGAGTTTGTCAACCAGCGACTGATTCCTGTGCCGATGGAGCCAAGGTGTGTCCTCGCCGAATGGGATGCAGGCAATCGGTTGCTGACCATCTGGACTTCCACGCAAATTCCCCACCTCGTTCGCTCACTGGTGGCGGGAATGCTTCACCTGCCCGAAAACCATGTCCGCGTCATCGCTCCCGATGTGGGCGGCGGGTTCGGTCAAAAGTTGCAGGTGTATGTGGAAGAGGCGCTGATAGGCTACTTGGCGATGACTTTGGACCGACCTGTCAAGTGGACAGAGACGAGGCGAGAAAACTTCATGGCATCCATTCATGGGCGTGACCAAGTCGGCGTGATGGAGTTGGCGCTCAAACGCGACGGGACGATTTTAGGGTTGCGCTACGAAGTTATTGCCGACATGGGCGCTTACTACCAATTGTTGACGCCTGCCATCCCAACGCTGACGGGCTTGATGCTTTGCGGCGCCTACAAAATCCCTGCCGTGCGCATGAGCAAAAAAGCCGTCTTCACCAACAAGATGAGCACCGACGCTTATCGGGGAGCGGGACGCCCTGAGGCGACTTTCCTTTTGGAGCGGATGATGGACTTGGCGGCAAAAGAGTTGGGCGTAGACCCTGCAGAAATCCGCCGAAAGAATTTCATCCCACCTGACGCCTTCCCCTACACGACCCCTCACGGCATCACCTACGATTCAGGCAACTACGAGGAGGCGCTTAATCGGGCTTTGGAGTTGGTGGAGTATGAGAAGTGGCGCAAGGAGCAACAGGAAGCCCGAAAGCAAGGGCGCTATATCGGCATCGGCATCTCGTCGTATGTGGAAATTTGCGGGATGGGTCCGTCCAAAGCGATGCCTGCTGGCGGTTGGGAAAGTGCGACCGTGCGCGTTGAACCTTCGGGAAAAGTCGTCGTCTTGACAGGTGCTCACCCTCACGGTCAAGGCGAAGAGACGAGTTTCACCCAAATCGTCGCCGAAGAGTTGGGCGTGGCACCTGAGGATGTGATGGTCATTCACGGCGACACGGAGAAGGTGCAATATGGCATCGGCATCTTCGGCAGTCGGGGCTTAGCCGTCGGCGGCACCGCCGTTTACATAGCGGCACAACGCGTTAAGGAGAAGGCGCGAAAAATTGCCGCTTTCTTGCTCAATGTCAGCGAGGGAGAAGTGGAGTCAAAAGACGGCACTTTTGTCAGCCGCCATGACCCCAGCAAATTCGTCACTTGGCAGCAAATTGCCGCCGCCGCTTACGACCCCAAAAACTACCCGCCTGACATGGAGCCAGGGTTGGTGGCGACAGCGTTTTATGAGCCGAGCAACTTTACCTTCCCATCAGGGACGCACATTTGCGTTTGCGAGGTGGACATTGAGACGGGCGAGGTGAAAATCCTGCGCTATGTCGCCGTGGACGATTGCGGCAAGGTCGTCAACCCCCTCTTGGTGGAGGGACAAATCATTGGCGGCATCGTCCAAGCCTTCGGGCAGGCGATGATGGAGCGGTGCGTTTACGACGAGAACGGGCAACTGTTGACAGGCGAATTGACTGACTACCCCATCCCCAAAGCCCACAACGCTCCCAAAATCCTTGTTGACCGCGTGGAAACGCCTTCACCCGTCAATCCGCTGGGCGCCAAAGGTGTGGGCGAAGCAGGCACCATCGGCGCCACTCCCGCTTTCATCAACGCCGTCTGCGATGCCTTAGAGCCTCTGGGCATCCGCCACATTGACATGCCCTTAACGCCTGCCCGCGTCTGGAAAGCCATCCAAAAAGCCCGACAGCCGTAGTATTGGTCATTCGCTCAAAACGGAGGTGAAGGGCGATGTTTCCCGCACCTTTTGAGTATCATGCGCCGACGACGCTGCAGGAGGCGTTGCGGTTGCTGGCGCAACACGGCGACAACGCCAAAGTCTTGGCGGGCGGGCAAAGTCTGGTGCCGATGATGAAGATGCGCCTTGCCACGCCCGCCGTCGTCATTGACCTGAACCGCATCGCCGACCTAAGTTACATCCGCGAAGAGGGCGAAGTTATCGCCATCGGGGCGATGACGCGCCACTACGAGGTGGAAACTTCCGAGTTGCTAAAGCGGCGCTGCCCGCTGCTTTCGGAATGCGTCGCCCACATCGGCGATGTGCAAGTGCGCAACCGAGGCACCATCGGCGGCTCATTAGCCCATGCCGACCCTGCTGCCGATTACCCCGCCGCCATCCTCGCTTGTGACGCAGAAATCAAGGTCATCAACCCAAACGGCATTGAGCGGGTAATCAAAGCCACCGACTTTTTCGTGGATTTGTTCACGACGGCGTTGCAGCCTAACGAACTGATCACTGAAGTGCGCATCCCTGCCTTTGCGCCCAAGACGGGGAGCGCCTACCTAAAAATGGAGCAACTGGCGTCGGGCTTTGCGCTGTGCGGCGTGGCGGTGAAGGTGACGATGGATGGTGGCGCCATTCAAGATGTTCGCGTCGGCATCACGGGCGTGGCGCCCAAAGCCTACCGTGCCTTCGCTGTGGAAGACGCTTTAAAGGGCAAATCACCTGACCCATCAACGGTGGAACAGGTAGCGCAGCACGCCGCTGATGGCGTCACTCCTCTGGAAGACATCCATGCTGACGCCGAATATCGGGCGCATTTGGCGCGGGTGCTGACAAAGCGGGCGTTGCTGAAAGCCATAGAGCGGGCACAAGCATCGTAAGGCGATGAAAGTTTCCTGCCGAAAAAACAAACTCGCAAGTGGTGAAACGCCATGAAAGTTGAGAAGTTGGTCGTCACTGGCGTCATCAAAAATGGGGTCGTTGTGCCTGAAGGGGAGTTGCCCTTGCCCGAAGGCACTCGCGTGGACATCGTTTTCCCGCCCGGCTATGACGACCTCCCAGAAGAGTTCTGGCAGGAGATGGCGATGTGGGAGCGAGCCAGCGATGAGGACTTTGGTCGCTGGATTGCAGAGATTGAGAGGGGAGAGCAATGCGGCGAGGAGAAATCTGGTGGGTAAGGCTGCCGCCGTCCAATGGGCACGAACAGGCAGGGGAACGACCGGCTATCATCGTGCAGGATGACGCCTTTATAGCAACCTTGCCAATGGTGCTCATCGTGCCATTGACAGGTGCTCTCAATGCGGCTCGTTTTCCTTGCACTTTGGTCATCCAACCTGACCCGCGCAACGGTCTCCTTCGCCCATCCGTTGCCCTCGTCTTTCAAATGCAGGCGCTGGATAAGCGTCGTTTCCTCCGCCGCACAGGTGAACTGGATGCTGCGACCCTCTCGCAAATTTGGGCGTTGCTGGACAACTTGCTGGGACGGTGAAGGAGGGTGAGGGTGCAAGGACAATGGCTGTTTGAAGCGAAGCGGGAAGAAGTCTGGCAAACGCTGACGGACCCGAACATCGTCGCCCGATGCATCCTTGGCTGTGAGAAGATGGAGGCGATGGGCGATGAGACTTATCTGGCGACGATGGCGGTCGGCGTTGGGTCGGTGAAGGGGCGCTTCACCGCTACCATTCGCCTGACTGACCAGCAATTTCCAGAGCGTTATCGGCTCCTCGTAGAGGCGAAAAGTCCCGTCGGGTTTGTCAAGGGCGATGGCATCATCACCTTGCAAGCGGTCGCCGAAGGGCAAACGCTGGTGAGCATTGACGGCGGGGTGCAAGTCGGAGGCACTTTGGCGTCCGTTGGGAGTCGGCTCATCCAAGCGACTGCCAACTTGATGCTCAACCGCTTCTTTGAAGCGATGCGCCAGCAAATCGTCGGCAAGGAAGGTCAAAGTGAACCGCCACAGCCAACCATTGCCGAACAAACTGAGGACGCCGAAAATTCGGGAAGCAAAGGGAGCGTCGGCTAAAAGCCGACGCATTTTTAAACCTTCCGAACGACTCCGCGGTCGCCAGCAAGGAAATTGCGGCGACCGTCTAACCTGTCCCAACTTCGTCGCTTTCCCGCAAGGACACGGTCTTGGGACTTGATGCCCTCAGGGAACGGATGTCTTCGTCACTCAACTCCGTTTTGCCCTCAGCGCCGATTTGGATGGCAAGTTTCTCGTCAGCCACAATGACCACTTCATCGCCCAGCGAAACAAACTTCGCCAAGTCAGGGCGCGCTTGAACAAGTTGCAGGACGGCTTTGCTGAACTGTCGGATTTTGAGCACTTGTTGCCTTTGCGGGTCAAAACGCAGGTCAATCCATTGCTTGCCTTTTTGGACGAAGGCATGGCTGCCGATAACCTGCATTCCCGCCACGACTTTGACTTCACCAGTTTTCTCAAGGAAGGCTTGAGCGGCTGCGCTGGGTGCTCCCATTTTCATCCAAACAGGTGCTGTCATACCGAATTGCATCCTCACAGGTGCTTGATTGCCCATCGCCAAATCGTAGTTGGCTGTCGCCCGCTGCAGGACTTGTCGGTTGAGGGCTTGCGCCACTGCCCACGCTCCCGTCATGGCTTCCGATGCCGTTCGCAATGTCATATCTGCTTGCCTTCTCAGTTCAGCCAATGGTGCGGTCGGTTCGGTGACGAGGAAAGCGGTGAATTCTGTCAAGACGCCGAATTCCTTTGACAACCTCACGATTTCGTCCACAAGTTCAGGGATGCGACCTTTCGTTGCGATTTCGTCCAGCAAGTAGCCGATTTTGCGGGCAGCCCAGATGCGGGGCACGAAATCGTGCTCGGTCTCCCGTTCGGGAAACTCAACGGTGAAGGTGTAAGTTTGCTCCCTGCCACCGATTTTGCCCGACACACGGACGGTTGCCTTCCCGCTGCCAGCGTAAGAACCCGCCAAAACGACCTCCGTGCCTTTGAACAGGTCGGGAACTTGTTGCGGGTAGACATCGCGAACTCGCACGCCGTCAAAAGCCACCGTCACATCTGTCAACACGGGTTCACTCAACAGCGTGAACAGGTCGGCGATTTTCCCTTCAACGCTTTCATTCGGTCGGACATAAATGCTTGCGCCGCTGTTTTCACTTGCCAGCCTGTCAAGGAAAACTGCATTCACATCGTAGCCGACGCCGAAGACGAAAATGCGGACCTTCGCTTCGTTGGCTTTTCTCACATTCGCCAAAATCCGCTCAATGTTCGTCTCGCCGATCGTCGGCAAACCGTCCGTCAGAAACATCACATATCTGGGTCGGTTGCGGTCAGCGAGCAGCGGTAACGCTGTCAGGAGAGCCTCGTTGATGTTCGTCCCGCCTTGCGCCTTTAAGTCCGACACGAACCTAATCGCCTCTCGCTTGTTCTCCTCCGTTGCGGGTCTCAACTCGCGCCAGAGCAAATCGGGGTCTTCGTTGAAGACGATGACACTGAAGCGGTCGTCGGGGTTCAACCGCTCAACGCAGAATTTGAGGGCTTCTTTCGCCTGCTCAATTTTCTCGCCGCTCATGCTTCCCGTTCGGTCAAAGACGAACAAGATGTCTTTGGGCAAAACTTTGCTGAGTTCCCACTCAATTTGCGGCGAGAGGAAAAGCATGAAGTAGCCATCTCGGTCGGGTCGGTTGCGGTAGGGCAAAAGGGTGACGCCGAACTCGCCTTCGGCGACGCTGTAGTAAAGCACGAAGTCTTCCTGTTCCTTGACATTGCTGGCTTCGTAACTGACGACGGCTTCATGCTCGCTCGGTCGCCGAACGGAAATCGGGTGCGTCGGTGAGTAAACAGTTTTGATGGGCAAGCGGGAGCGAATTCGGATAGTGACGGTCGCTTTGCGAAGGGGCTTTTCCGACAACCGCTCAACACGCATCGGGTAGACGAACCTGTAGGTGTTGCCCTGTCGGCGCAAAAGTTGGTCATAACGGACGACGACTTCCCGTTCGCCGTTTGGTGGGAACGGGAAAATGCGCAGCCGAAAAGTTTGCCTGTTGACGAATTCCAGCAACGCTGGGTCGCGCCTTGTTCCGACAATCCGCTCGTAAGTCCGAACCGCATCTTCTCGGCTGAGCAATTCCGCCTCGTAAGTTTTGCCGTCAATGACCAAAGCCAACCTGTTGACAGCGGCGTTTTCAGGTGCAGGGAACAAGTAGATGCCTTCGCGCTGGTAAGGTGCTTCGTTGACGAAAGTTTGCCTTGCGGTCACTTGAGCCACGCCATCGGTGATGTTCGCTTCCATGTGCCGAAACTTGATGGAAAAGCCGGGAACAGGCAGAGGGCGAGGAATTGGCGGTCGGTCATCAGGTGGCGGGACGACGATGCCGCACGCCAAGGCAATCATCGGTGTCAAAACAATCGCCAAAACCAAACTGCTCAAACGCATGACTATGCACTTCCCGACACTTTGCGTTCGCCGACCTTTGGACGGACAAGGCAAGTCAAATCGTTCCAACACGCGGTAGGGCACGGCTTTACGCCGTGCCGACGACAACTTTGCATCCAGTCAGAGCGGCTATCGGCAGCGACATCGTTAGCCAACTTTTTCAGAACCCGCACCGAGGGAAGGGAGCGCAGGGTCAAGGTGCGGTCGGTGATTCGTCCAAGGAAGGAGGCAATTGCTCCAGCCACTCTGTCGGTCGTCCCAGCCAAGGGCAACGGTCGGTCAAGGCGACAAAGGTTTCCAAAAGTTCGTGAAAGAGCAAGGCGGAAGTGACGACCCAAGTTTTCTCTGCCCGATAACTTCGCCCCCATCCGCCGTCCAAAAATTGCAGCCCTGCCAACATCGGTAAGGCTTTGGCGATTTGAACCCTGGCTGCGGGCAAAGGGCAAACGCCCAAACCGAACAGGATGGCGTAAGTCGCTTCAGGGTTGACAAACCATTCACCTCGTTCCGATTGATGGTCAGCCAGCCAATTGACCAACCGCTCCACTGCTGCCTGAACGGTGGCTGTCTCCAAGCGACTGATCGCCAAGGCGTGAAGGGCGTGGGCAGTGCAAGGGAGGCAACAAATTTCGCGGCTCTGAACGACTTGGCGGGCGACCCACTGGACAGCCCGCTGCACCCAGTAACTTTCCCGTTCCCACCGCAAAAGACCGCAAAGGGTGAACGCCGTCACGCCGATGGCGAAAGGCGAAAAGCGCACTTCTTCGCCCCAAAGGGTAGGATAACTCGTCGGCACTGAGGGCAACTCCCAAAAGCAGCCGTCAGGGTCTTGCCGCTCCTTCACCCATCGCAAGGCTTTGACGATGGCGGGATGGTCGGGAGGCGCATCCAATTCCGCCAGTTGCAAAAGGCGCAAACCTGTCCAACCCAGCGAACTGCGAAAGCCGCCGCGTGGGTATTGTTCGCCGACGATACCTTTGATGAGCCGAAGGCGGAGGGGTTCATCGCGTTTAAGTTTCAAGCCGAGCAGTTTCCGTCGGGCGGCGATGCCCGCCCAACTCAGATGTCGCCAAAGAAAGGCGAAAGGATGACGGGGTTTTTCGGCAATCACCGCTTGCACCCATTTGAGCCGCTCTTTGGGGTCTAACCAGCGACACCATTCGTCCATTTTTTCACCCACTCCCGCCCGACAGGCGTTTTTGCGGCGCCGTTTGGATGCTGTCATGCCCGAGAGGCGATGGCAAGAGGAGGGGAGAGCGGCAAATTTTTTGTCGCCAAAGGAGGATGTTCGGGAAATCACGCCTTGAATGACCGCTACCATCGTCATTGTCGCGGCTGATAGCCGCTCCGACAGAGGGCAGGATGAAGGTTGGAGGGAGCGTCGGTTTGCCTCTCCGCTGGAGTGGCTATCAGCCACGACGCACAAAACCTATCCCATGGCTTTCCGAACACACTCCCGCCAAAGTGAAAGGGGAAGGTGACGACGGGTGAAGATTTACACCGACATCGCATCCGTCCCGAAAGCGGAACGGGGCATCAGCATCGGCGTTTTTGACGGCGTCCATCGGGGGCATCAAGCCTTGCTCCGCCAACTGCTCGCCGAAAGCCGTCGGAACGGTTGGCGGGCAATGGTGCTCACTTTCGCCAATCACCCACAGGAAATCTTGAACCCGCCACCGCCGCCCTTGCTGACGACGGTGGAAGAGCGGATGCAACGGTTGAGAGAACTCGGCATAGACGAAGCCCTCCTCTTGCCCTTCACCGAAGCGTTGTCGCACTATTCGGCGGAACGCTTTTGTCGGGAGGTTTTAGTGGAAGCCTTAGGGTGTCGGTTGTTGGTGGCGGGGGCGGATTTTGCTTTGGGGCATCGCCGAGAGGGCACGATTTCTCGCTTGCAAGAGTTGGGAAGGCAATTGGGTTTTCAAGTCGTGGTGGCGCCGACGGTGTGTCACGAAAGGCAACCGATTTCCAGCAGCCATATCCGCCAGTTGCTTTTGAACGGGCAAATAGAGCGCGCCAACGAACTTTTGAGCGCTCCGTTCCGATTGACAGGCACCGTCGTTGCCGGGGCGGGACGAGGAAAGGCGTTGGGTTTCCCGACCATCAACTTGCAAATTCCGTCAGGCAAGTTACTTCCCCATCACGGCATTTACGCCGGCAAAGCGCATTTGCCTGAAGGCGTTTGGGACGCTGCCGTTTACATCGGCGTCCGCCCTTCCTTCAATGAGGCGACGCCCGTCGTGGAAGCCCACTTGCTGGATTTTGAAGGCACCATCTCCTATGGCACTTCTGTCACCGTTGAATTGCTTGCCTTTGTGCGGGAGGATCGCCGCTTTGAGAGCATAGACGCCCTCGTTGAGCAAATGCGCGCCGATGTTACGACCGTGCGGGAACGGTTGCGGGGTTGACCGATTAGGACAGTCGGCGTGTCCAGACTTCTTCTGGCGCCCAAGCCCGCACCTCTTGGGCGACAGGCTTCATCTCCCCATCCATGCCCATCATCCTGACCCCCGCTTTTTTGCCCCGCACTTCCGGCGGCTCTAAAGCGGCACAGGGCGTCCCAAAGCGCGGCTTGGCAAAAGGCAAGTGGGTCGTCCCACGAGCAAGGATGTGTTCGTGGTTGGCAGCATCACCCTCATACGGGATGCCATGATTCCAAGGCACCCAAGAGCGAGCGTTGCAATAGTGGCTAACAAACGCCCGTCGCCATCGCTCCTTGCTTCGGTTGGGATAAGAGCGATGCAAGATGTGCCCGTGAAAGAACGCCACATCGCCTGGCTCCAAAACCACGGGCACCCACTCATATCGCCGCGCAATTTGGCTGAGGGTGTTGAGTTCGTCGTCCATGTGGCTGACATTGTGGGCGACGGACAAGTCGGCGAAAGCGCCATCGGCGTGGACGAAGCCGTGTTGCTCGTCAGGAGGCGGATAGATGGGCTCCACATGCGAGCCCACCGCCATCCACAAGCAACCGTTTTCTTCGTCGGCAGCATCCAACGCAATCCATGCGCCGATGAGGGTGTCGGGGTAGGTCGTGATGTAGTAAGCGTCCTGATGCCAACCTTGTCCGCCTTTGCCAGGTGGGTTGAAAAAGAGCATCGTTTGCAGCGCCAAAACATCGGGACCGATGAGGGCTTCCAAGACATCCAAGACACGAGGGTGCAACAAAAAGCGTTCGGCGACAGGGTCAACGCGATGGAGCATGTGGATGCGGGTGAAGCGGGTGAGGAGTTGCTCTTGCGTGGCGTTAGGAGGAGGCGGGTCAACGCCAGGGATTTGCACCCGCCCATAAAGCAAATCCATCGCATGCTCCTTGAGTTCCTCAACCTCGTCTTTTGGGACGAGGTTTTTAACGACGAGGAAGCCATCTCTCCAATAGCGGCGGTATTCGTCCACACTGACCTTGTATCGGTCAGGGCGCTGCGGTGCCAGAACCCGATATGACATCACCCACTCCCTCCTTGTGCCGTCGGATGTGGCAGCGACAGTAACTCGGAAACCGTCACGAAACGATAACCCTGCCTTCGTAACCCGTCAAGGATGAGGGGGAGCGCCTTTACATCTTTCCAACGGGTGGGGATGCGCCCGTCGTGCATCAAGATGATGGCGCCAGGGTGGACAAGTCGGAAAACCCGTTGTGCCATCGCCTCGGGCGTCGGGGCATCGTGGTGGTCGGCGGAGACCGTCCAGAGGACGACAGTGAAGCCATAAAGTTGGGCGGCGGTGTGGACGCGATAGTTCAGGTAGCCGCAAGGCGGTCGGAACAATTTGGGGCGAACTCCCGTCACCCGCTTAATGGCGTCAGCGCCCTTGACAATTTCCTGACAAAGGGCATTCCAATCCTTGCGAGGCAAGTCGGCAGGGTGTGAGTAGGTATGGTTGCCAATCTCGTGCCCTTCGGCGACGATGCGGCGCGCCAAATCGGGGTAGCGTTCGGCGCGGGCACCGATGAGAAAAAAGGTCGCCCGCACCCTGTAACGCTTGAGGATGTCCAAGATTTGCGGCGTGAACACTGGGTGCGGTCCGTCGTCAAAGGTCAAGGCGACGACTTTGGGCAAAGGATGTTGGGCATGGTGCCATTCCCATTCCGCCAGCATCAACGCCATCCCGATTGCCAGCAGCAATAGCAACCCTCGGCGTCGTCCCATGTTCGTCAGTCACCCCATTGATGCTTCACCCCAGAACGCGCACGGCGTAAACTTGGGTCGTCCCGCTGACATCGCTGTCGTAAACGACCCAACTTTCGTCAGCGCTCCAAGATGGATGCGGATGCGTCCACTGCGGACCGTAAACGGTGTCCGCCTTCGCTTCCATCCACGAAAGCGCCCAATCCTCTTTACCTGCCCGCTCAAAATCTTCCCGTGTCGCATAGCGAGTTTGCTGCCATTGAGTTCCTCGGCAAGACGCCTGCGGGTAGCAAAGGGTTCGCCATTGACCTGTTTGAACTTCCACGAGCAAAATGCCGATATCAGGGTGATTGGTGTCGCAAACGATGAGGCTGCCTGACTTGTTAGGGGCGATGTGCCAAGCGTTGAGGTCGGCGATGGTGACAATGCCTAAAGGTTGTGGGACAGGTTCGGCAGGTCGCAATGTCATCCGCTTGAGGGCAAAGCGCCAGTGGACAAAGGCTAACTCCAACCTTTCGCCCAGCCAAGTTTCGTGGACGATGAATTCGTCATTGCCGTGTTCGTAAAGGCAAGTGTTGCCGCTGCCATCGCGACGGATGAGCCACATGCGGGGGGCAGGGTCTTGGGCGTATTCAATGAGCGTTTCGTCGGCGGGACAAAACTGCGGATGGATGAGGGTTCGGTCGCTCTCAAAAATCAGGTCAGCCTTACTTCCGTCGGTCTTGGTGACGGCGAGGTAATTTCTGCCCTGCCACTTCATCGCCGTCACCAGCCATTCGCCGCTTTTGCTCAGGTTCACTTCGCCCAGTGAGGCACCGTCCCAGCGGGCGATTGTCCGCTCTTTTAGCGTCTCCAAGTTCACGGCTCGGATTTCGCCATGCGCCGTAAAGAGCAACTCATGCCCGTCAGGGGAAAGGTGACCTGAGTAGCCGTGAACGCCTTGCGGGTCATCGGTCAACTGGACGATTTCGCCTTTGGGGAAGCGTGCCTTGTAAAACTGCCAAGTGCCGCTACGGTTGGAGGCAAAAATGACCCAACCCATATCGGGCGTCGTAGGGCAAGTCAGCGGATAAAGGTGATGGTTGATGCTTTCATGCGCCGTCAGTCGGACGATGAACGCGCCTGTCCGTTCGTCTCGTAACTCCTTCGCTTCGCTGGGAAAGACCGCTCCCTTTCGGAACGCCAACATGATCACCCCCTTCGCTTTTCGCACGGCTTTCAGGGAAGGGGCAAGGAGACAGGCATGCCCGTCTCGTGAGATCGGACAGCGCCTTCGGCAATTTGGATCGCCCACTCGCCATCCTCACCCGTGCATAAAGGTTGCTTGCCTTCCCGAAGGCACTCAAGGAAATGCTCCACTTCCCGCCGATAGCCGTTGCTCGTTGCGCCCCAATCGCTTTGCCACTCGTGCGTTTCCACAGGCTCATCGCCCGCACCGTTCAAAAACAGCGCCGCCACTTTGCTCCCGTCGGGGGCGGGAAAGTGAATACTGCCGTGCGGACCGAGAATGTCCAAGTGCGGTCGGACGGAGCGGTAGCGGATGTAATTCCAGCCGAACCCAGGTGCTGTCCACGCTTCGCCCCAGACAGCGAGGTCGCCGCCAGCGTAGTCCACGACAAGGATAGTCGTATCCCAAGCGGTGGTGTCTTCGGGTTTGAAGCGGCGGAGTTTGGCGTAGACGCGGCTGGGTCGCCCAAAGAGCCAGTTCATGAAGTCCAGCCAATGGGAGTTCTCCCACAAAGTCCCGCCACCCATCTTGGCATCGTGCACCCATCGGGCAGGCGAACCGCGCACGACTGCCCACATGTCTCGGAAGACAGCGGGTCGCCCGATGCGGTTGAGCCACTCCTTGATTTTCTGGGCATCTTCGCTGAAGCGCATGACATAGCCAATTTGCAAGAGGACGCCCGCTTTCTTGACGGCTTCGTTCATCGCCCGACATTCAGCGACCCTCATCGCCATCGGTTTCTCGCAGAAGATATGCTTGCCAGCGTGAGCGGCGGCGATGACGATTTCAGCGTGATGACCCTGCGGGACTAAAACGAACACTGCCTTGACGCTCTCATCGGCGAGGACGGCGTGATAATCCGTCGTCCAGTGGGGGACAGAAAACTCCTCGGCACGCCGCTTTGCCCGCTCTTCGTCAATGTCGCAAACGACCCGAACTTGCACCTCGGGCAAACTGGTGAGCGTCCTCAGATGCGCCCCACTGATGCCGCCACACCCGATAACGCCGACCCCAAGGGTTCTTTCCATCCGTCATCCCCCCTCGTAAGGATGTTTCGGAAAGTCTTCGGCTCATGAACTTTGCCCTGCCGCTGCGTTAAACTTTGCCATGCACTCCCAAGCCCCGCAGAAAGTCTGGCAGACAAGGGGGGACTTACTTTGGCTATCGTGACGATGCGAGAACTTCTGGAAGCGGGTGTCCACTTTGGGCATGTGACGCGCCGATGGCACCCACGCATGCGCCAGTTCATCTTCGGTCAGCGGCAGGACATCTACATCATTGACCTGCACAAGACGCTGGCGCAATTAGAGCAAGCCTACGCCTTTGTGCGCGACACGGTGGCGAAAGGGGGGACGGTGCTATTCGTCGGCACTAAAAGGCAAGCGCAAGAACCCATTGAAGAAGCCGCCAAAAGTTGCGGGATGTTCTATGTGACGAGCCGATGGCTCCCTGGCACCCTCACCAACTTCGCCACCATCCGAAGCCGCATTGATTACTTGAACGAACTGCGGGAAATGGAGCGGAGTGGGTTGATGGATGTTTTGCCCAAGAAGGAGAGCGTGCGGTTGCGCAAGCAGTTGGCGAAACTGGAAGCGTTGCTGGCGGGCATTGAGAAGATGGAGCGGTTGCCCGACATCTTGTATGTCGTGGATGTGCGGCGGGAAGAGATCGCCATTCGGGAAGCCCGCAAACTGGGCATCCCTGTCATCGCCATCGTGGACACCAACTGCGACCCTGACTTGGTGGACTTTCCTATCCCGGGCAATGACGATGCTATCCGTTCCATCCGCCTGATCACGGACAAAATCGCTGAAGCGTGTCGGGAAGGACTTGCCTTGCGGGCAGCCTTAGCAAAGGAGGAGGCTGCCACCGAAATTGCGCCACCTGCGGAAGTGATCTCTTCGCCGACGGAAGGAGCAACGGTCGTCGCCGTCTCGTCGGAAGCGGAAGAAGAAATCCCACCCGAAGAACTGGCTCGCCTTTACGAAGCCTACTCCGAGCCGCCTGAGGAGAAGGCTTAAGGACACAAAACTTTCCAAAATCCAAAGGAGGTCGGAACAGTGGCTGCCAAAGTTTCTGTGGACGACATCAAGCGCTTGCGGGAAGAGACGGGCGCTGGCGTCATGGACTGCAAGCGAGCCTTGGAGCAAGCGGAAGGCGACTTTGAGAAGGCGAAGGAACTGCTGAGGGCAGCAGGCTTATTGAAAGCCGAAAAGAAGATGGGACGGGTCGCTCGTGAGGGGGTCATCGCTTGCTACATTCATCACGGCAACCGTTTAGGGGCGATGGTGGAACTGAATTGCGAGAGCGACTTCGTTGCCCGCACCCCAGAGTTCCAGCAACTGGCGCAAGAAATCGCCATGCAAGTGGCGGGCATGAACCCGCAATACATCTCCCGTGAGGATGTGCCCCCTGAAGTCGTCGCCGAACAACGCCGCCTTTTCTACGAGCGGGCTATCGCCGATGGGAATTCCCCTGAAGATGCTGAACGCATCACCGAAGAGCGGCTCAACAAGTTCTTTGAGGAAGTCTGCCTGTTAGAGCAAGCCTGCATCCGCGACGATAGTAAAACGGTCGGCGAACTGCTCCGAGAAAAAATCGCTCTCTTTGGCGAGAACATCGTCGTGCGACGCTTCGTGCGGATGGCGGTGGGCGATTAGCGCAAATGGGGGCGAAAAGGAGATGGTCGCAACACCCCGATGGCGTCGGGTTGTCCTGAAGATGAGTGGGGAAGTTTTAGGGGGCGAAAACGGTTTTGGGCTGGATGATGCTGTCATTAACCGCATCGCCGACGAAATTCGGCAAGTGCATGCCTTGGGGGTAGACATCGGGATCGTCGTCGGGGGCGGCAACTTTTTTCGGGGCGTAGAAGCCGCCGTGAAGCGGGGAATGGATCGCGTGACGGCGGACAACATCGGGATGCTGGCGACAGTCATCAACGCCTTAGCGTTACAAGAGGCTTTAGAACGGCTGGGTTTGGAGACGCGGGTGATGAGTGCCATTGAAATTCGGGCAGTCTGCGAGCCCTTTATCCAGCGGCGTGCTTTACGCCATTTGGAAAAGAGACGGGTCGTGATTTTCGCCGCCGGCACAGGTCACCCCTTTTTCTCCACCGACACCGCAGCGGTGCTGCGGGCGGCACAAATTCGGGCGGAAGTGATCTTGAAGGGCACGGATGTGGATGGCGTTTACGACCGCGACCCCCACCTGAACCCCGACGCCCACCGCTTTGACCAATTGACCTTCGCCAAAGCCATAGAGTTGGGCGTTCGGGTCATGGACACAACGGCTTTCTCCCTCAGTTGGGAGCGCAACATCCCCATCATCGTCTTCAACATCACCGTGAAAGGCAACTTTGTTCGGGCGGTGTTGGGTGAACCTGTGGGCACTTTGGTTAGTTAGTCCATCCTTTTGAGGCAGGTGATGGAGATGTTCGCAGAGGCAATCAAAAAAATCTTGACGGAAGCCGAGGAACGGATGCGAAAAAGCGTGGAGGTGACTTCCCAAGAGTTGGCATCGCTGCGAACGGGGCGGGCATCGCCTGCTATCTTGGACGGCATCAAGGTGGAATACTACGGGGCGCCTTACGAAATCCGCGAACTGGCGACCATCACCGTCCCTGACCCAAGAACCCTCGTCATTGACCCTTGGGACAAGCAGATGTTGGAGCCAATCCGAAAAGCCATCACCAACTCGCCTCTTAGCCTCAACCCCGTCAACGATGGCAAGGTGTTGCGCATCCATCTCCCACCTTTAACGGAAGAGCGGCGAAGGGAATTGCTGAAAGTCGTCAACCAACGGGCAGAGCACGGTAAAATCGCCATCCGAAACATCCGCAAGGATGCCCAAGAGGAATTGCGAAAACTGGACAAGCAACCGGGCATCTCCGAAGACATGCTCCGAAGGGCAAGGGAAGAACTGGACAAACTGACGGAGCGCTACACCAAAAAGGTGGACGAATTGCGGAAAGCAAAAGAGCAGGAGGTCATGGAGAGTTAATGGGGGAAATCCCGCAAGTGGTCGGAAGACGCCAATCGGATGCCCTCGCTCAATTAAAGGCGGCAGGGTTTGAGAAAATTCGGGTCATCCCGACCCGTCCGCCAAAAAGCCGTTATCGGGGAGAACCTGCCCATTGGCGGGTCATTCGCCAGCGACAACAGGGCGACGAGGTGGAACTGGTCGTCACGCCCGAATGGTTGCCTTTTCGGGATGGTGCCGAGGGAAAGGTGGCGGGCGGTTGACAAGGTAGGAGGTTAGAGGTCAGAAGCCGAAAAAACTTTGACGGTGTAGGTGAGGACACATTGACGGAAGCGGAACAATGGGCGCATTTGAGCGAATCGGAGTTGAAGAGATTGTTGGACATCGCCAAGTTGCCCCGCCATGTCGCCATCATCATGGATGGCAATCGGCGTTGGGCGCGGCGGCGGGGCTTGCCTGTCCTTCAAGGGCATCGGGCAGGGGCAAGAGCAACCCGCCAAGTCGTGGAAACCTGTGTGCAATTGGGCATCCCTGTCTTGACCCTTTACGCTTTCTCTACCGAAAATTGGCGTCGTCCATCTTTGGAGGTGCAAGCGCTGCTCCGATTGATTGAGAGCACCTTGCGAAGGGAGCGGGCGGAACTTCATGCCAACGGCGTTCGCATCCGCCACATCGGCATCCTTGACGGGCTTCCTCCGACCTTAGTGGCGGCTTTGCGAGAGAGTGAAGAAATGACCCGTGACAACCGTGCCCTTATCCTGAATGTCGCCATCAACTATGGCGGTCGCAACGAATTGGCGAGAGCGATGCGGGCGGTGGCGCAAAAAGTGATGGAAGGCACTCTTGTCCCTGAGGCGATAGACGAAGAGGTCATCGCCGCCCATTTGGACACCGCCGGTCTTCCTGACCCCGACTTGCTCATCCGAACGGGCGGTGAACAACGGGTCAGCAACTTTTTGCTTTGGCAAATCGCCTATACCGAACTTTACATCACGCCGACTTTGTGGCCTGACTTTGACCGACGGGAATTTTTGCTGGCGCTTTTGCATTATCAACATCGGGAGCGACGCTTTGGAGGGGTCGCCCATGCGCCGCGATAGGGGCTTGACGGAGTTGATTTTCCTCGTCGGCTTGCTCCTTCTGCCCTTGGACAATTACTTTTGGGGGGCAGGGTTACCCGCTTTGCTCCTTGCGTCCGCCCTCGCCTACGGAATCGCTTGGGAGTTGCCCCGTTTGCTCTTCGCCCGAAAAGTTGGGGCGGCTGACCAATTGAGTGCCTCAGTGGCGCTAACTTTCGTCCTCCTTTGCTTTTATCTGGGCAAAAGCGATCGGGCGGTCGCTCAAATGATTCAAGAGGGGGGGCAATCCGAGGCGTTCCTTTCGCCTCTTTGGCTCATCAACGATGGCGTGTTGCTTGCCCTGACCATCGCTGTCGTGATGGTGCTGCTGGCGTTGACGACCATCTTGTTACATTTGTGGCAAGGTGGGCGGGACGGAGGAGAGTCCATAGGCGCAAAGTTGCGTCAATTTTTCGTCCAAGATGTCGGCAGTGCCTTGATGGGCTTGGTCATCGGATTGGGTGGGGGAGCGTGGGCGGTCTCTGTCGCCACTCAAGGCGTTAAAGTGGGTCTCGCCACTTGGGTCGCCATGTGGGGGACGGTGCGCCTTTCGGGCTTGTCTTTTTCTTCGGTTCGGTGGTTGGCGGCGGTGTTGGGGGCGGCGATTTTTGCGGGTTTGATGACCCTTGTCGGTGGGTCGTTGCGGCTGGCGCTCACCGCTGCCCTCTGGGGTTTCGTCATCGCCTGTGCCCATCTTTTGGTCCTCACCCTTTTGCAGGCGGTCATGCAGCGTCAGGGGAAGGAAGAGGCTTGGGCGTTGGAGCGGGTGTCTCAGCGACCAAAGGAAGCGCCTTTCTATGTGCCTTGGGTCGGTTTCTACACCCTTCGCTTTGTCGGGTTGGTCATTGCCTTTTTTGCCGTTGGGGCGGGATGGCTGTGGGGGCTTCGCTAAAGCACTCTCTTGACTGCGAGGCGAAGAGCGATGGGAGCGCTGTCGGCTTTCTTTTTGGCATTGCTGGGCATTGGCATCTTGATTTTGGTGCACGAGTGGGGGCATTTTTGGGTGGCAAGGCGGGTGGGGTTGACAGTGCAGGAGTTTTCCATCGGGGTCGGTCCGTCCCTCTTAAGGTGGCAGGGTAGGGATGGGGTCGTTTATCGTCTGCGGTTGTTCTTTTTGTTTGCGGGTTTCGTCCGTATCGTGGAAATTGAGCAAGACCTGTTGCAAAAGCCGACCTCTCCTTTTGCCCGCCCGACGAAGGACCTTTTGCGCCGCATCGCCGTCATCGCCGCCGGTCCTGCCACCAATTTTTTGCTGGCAATCTTGCTCTTTTTCGTCTTCAGCCTTTGGGAGGCGGGGTTGCGCTTCACGACGGAAATTGCGACGGTCGTTCAAGGAAGCCCTGCCGAAAAGGCGGGGTTACGACCTGGCGATGAAATCGTCGGGTTTGCGTTCCTGCGCCCTCTCACTCCCGCATCGTCTTTCTTCAAGGAGACGCTGCACCTTTACATCACCAACCATCCTCAAAAACCCATTCGCCTTTGGGTGCGGCGGGATTTTCAAGAGATGCAGGTGACGGTCGTTCCCAACAAGCGCGTCATTCCCTTCTTGACTTACCGACCCGACCCGAAAGCGAAAGGATGGCGGCGATGGCTGCAGCGTTGGCTGGGGCGGATAGAAACGCGCCCTGCTGGATTGATTGGGGTCGTCTTCAAGGCAGAGCCCATCCCCGCTCTTTCCATGGGAGAGCGGTTAAGGCGGGCGTTCCCGCTAACTTTAGCGCATCTGGGCGACGCCGCTCGGCAAATCACCTTGCCCTTAACCCAACCCGTGTTGCTGCGGGAGGTGTCAGGACCCATCCGCATCGTTTACGAAGTCGTCGCCTCCCGTTGGCGGGGATTGATGGAGCAAATTCGCCTCTTCGCTTTCATCAGTTTCGCCATCGCTGTCCTTAACTTGTTCCCGCTGCCTTTGTTGGACGGCGGGCGCATCTTCTTCTTGCTTTTGGAGTTGGTCAGTCGCCGACGCGTTTACAACTTGGAACTCAAGGCGACCTACATCGGTTTCGCCTTCCTGATTGCCCTCATCTTGTTCATCACCCTCAAAGACCTGCATTTCGTCTTGCTGGCACGGGGGCAACCCTAACCTCCCTACCACCTTTTGGAGGTGACTTTCGTGCGCCTATCGCAATTGCTGTTTGTCAGTCTAAGAGAAGTGCCCGCAGAAGCGGAATTGGTCAGCCACCAGTTGCTTTTGCGTGCCAGTTTCATCCGCAAACTGTCGGCGGGCATCTACACCTACCTGCCTTTAGGTTGGCGGAGTTTGCTGAAAATCATCGCCATCGTCCGAGAGGAAATGAACAAAGCGGGCGCTCAAGAGTTGCTGATGCCCTTCGCCCATCCTGCCGAACTTTGGCAAGAGACGGGGCGATGGGACGAGTATGGCGATTTGCTGATGAAACTGCGCGACCGACAAGGGCGCTGGTTTTGCCTCGGTCCGACCCACGAGGAAGTCATCACCGATTTGGCGAGGCAAATGGTTCACTCCTATCGCCAACTCCCCCTCAACCTGTATCAAATCGGGACGAAGTTTCGGGACGAACTGCGACCACGCGGGGGGTTGATTCGCGCCCGCGAGTTCCTCATGAAAGACGCCTACAGTTTTGACCGCGATGAAGCGGGGTTGGACAAAAGTTTTGAGGCGATGCGCAAGGCTTACATCCGCATCTTCACCCGCTGCGGGTTGCCCTTCATCATCGTGGAGGCAGAAGCGGGGGCGATCGGCGGGACGGAAAATTTGGAGTTCATGGTCATTGCCGACAGCGGGGAAGACCGATTGCTGCAATGTTCGCGATGCGGTTATGCCGCCAACCGAGAGCGAGCCGAACGACGCCCCCCAGAGGGTTTGGAACGGCTCTTTGCCCAAGGGCAAGGAGAAGGGAAGGCGCCATTGCAGAAAGTCGCCACGCCCAACCGTCGGACGGTGGAGGAAGTCGCCGAGTTTTTGCGTGTCCGTCCCGACCAACTGGTCAAGACGCTCCTTTATGTCGCTGAAGATGGTCGGGTCATTGCGGCGATGGTGCGAGGCGACCACGAACTCAATGAGGCAAAACTTGCCCGCGTCGTCGGGACAAAGGTGCGCATGGCAGATGCTCCCACAGTGGAACGGCTCACCGAAGCGCCTGTCGGTTTCGCAGGTCCCATCGGGTTGAAAGAGAAAGGCGTGTTGATGCTGGCAGATTACGACATCGCTTTCCTGCGGGATTTCGTCATCGGCGCCAACGAAGCCGATGCCCACTTCATCAACGCCAACTGGGGGCGCGACTTTGTCGTTGACCGCTTCGCCGATTTGCGCTTCGCCGAAGATGGCGACGGTTGCCCTCGCTGTGACGGCAAGTTGCAGATGCGCAATGCCATTGAAATCGGGCACATCTTCAAACTTGGCACCCGCTACAGCGAGCCGATGCGGGCGACCTTTGTGGACGAAGATGGCAAAGAGAAGCCGTTTGTGATGGGTTGTTACGGCATCGGCATCAGTCGCATCTTGGCGACCGTCGTGGAAGTCAGTCACGATGAAGACGGCATCATCTTCCCTATCAGCATCGCTCCCTTTGAGGCATGGATTTTGCCCATTGAAGCCGAGGGCGCTTTGCGCGACGCCGCTGAACACCTTTACGCTCAGTTGCTGGCGGCGGGTGTGGAGGTCGTGTTAGACGACCGTGACGAACGGGCAGGGGTGAAGTTCAAAGACATGGATTTGGTGGGCGTGCCCATCCAAATTGTCGTCGGTCGCTCGGTGCGGGAACGGGGTGAAGCAGAAGTGCGGTTGCGGCGTAACCGCAACGAACCGCTCTTTGTGCCTCTGGAAGGCGTGGTGGACACGGTGCTGCGATGGCGCCAGCAACTTTACGCCGAATTGATGCCCGCTGAAACGGCTTAGGAGGCAAGAGACTTATGAGCGTGCCCCGCGTGCTCATCGTCGCTGGCTCCGATTCAGGGGGTGGGGCGGGCATTCAAGCCGACTTGAAAACGGTCTCGGCGTTGGGTTGCTTTGGGATGACCGCCATCACCGCTTTGACGGCACAAAACACGACCGGGGTTTACGGCGTCGTAGAAATGACGCCTGAATTTGTCGCCTTGCAGATTGAGGTTTGCGTGACGGACATCGGTTGTGATGCCGTCAAGACGGGGATGCTCGCTAACGCTGACATCATCGTCGCTGTCGCCGAACAGGTGCGTAAGCATCAACTGCAACCGTTGGTCGTTGACCCCGTGATGGTCGCAAAAAGTGGGGCACCGTTACTGAAGCCTGAGGCGATGGAGGCGTTGGTCAAGGAACTGTTTCCCTTGGCGACCATCATCACACCTAATTTGCACGAGGCGAAAGCCTTGACAGGCAAAGAGGCGAAGTCCCTTGAGGACATGTATGACATTGCCGTGCAGTTGAAAGCCCTTGGTCCGCAATGGGTGGTCGTCAAAGGCGGACACTTGGAGGGAAGTGCGGAAGCGGTGGACATCCTTTACGACGGGACAACCTTCACAGAGTTTCGGGCACCTCGCTTTGAAACCCGCCACACGCACGGGACGGGGTGAATTTTTGCCTCCGCCATCGCCGCCGGTCTGGCGGCGGGGAAAGAGGTTCGGGACGCCGTCGCTCAAGCGAAGGAATTCATCACTGCCGCCATCAAAGAGGGGCTACCCTTGGGCAGAGGGCACGGTCCTGCCAACCCGATGGCGAAGTTGATTCCGCTCAAAACTTGCGGCACTACCCCGTCGTAAACTGAAGGCGGTTGAAAATTGCGAAAGGAGGTCGGTCGCAATGGCTTACATCATCTGCGAGCCGTGCATCGGCACTAAAGACCGAGCCTGCGTAGAGGCTTGCCCTGTTGATTGCATCCATCCGCGGGAGGACGAAGACCAAGGCGAAGTGATGCTTTACATCAACCCGGACGAGTGCATTGACTGTGGCGCTTGCGAACCCGTTTGCCCTGTCAATGCGATTTTCTTTGAGGACGATGTGCCCGACCAGTGGAAGCATTTCATTGAGATGAACCGCGACTACTACACCCTTTCGCCCGAAGAGTTTGAAGCCAAATGGGGTCGTCGCCCATAGTCGCACGACCCTTGGGCGTTTGCTGACGGTCTTGAAAGATGCGACAAGGGGCGCAGGGATACTGCGCCCCCTGCGTTTTAAAAGGTGCGGGGAGTGGCTATGTCTTTTCGGGATTTGCGGGACTACTTGCAAACGCTGGAGCGGCTCGGCGACCTTCGGCGCATCGGGGTGGAAGTGGATTGGCATTTGGAGATGACAGAAATCATTGACCGAACCGTTAAACGGGGCGGACCTGCCCTGCTTTTTGAGCGGGTGAAAGGTTACGACATTCCCGTCGCTGCCAACCTCTTTGGGACATGGGAACGGGTGAAGTTGGTTTTGGGAGGCGAGCCCGATGACATCGCCAAAGAAATCGCTGCCTTCCTCAAGCCCGAAATTCCCGAAACGCTTTGGGAGAAGGTCAAAGTCGTCCCTAAGTTGGCGCAACTGGCGAACTTTCCGCCCAAGCGGATTCGGACGGGTCCTTGCAAGGAAGTCATTCTGAGGGGCGAGAAGGTGAATTTGCTGGATTTGCCTATCCCTCAATGCTGGCCGAAAGATGGCGGGCGCTACATCACGATGGGGCTCGTCTTCACTCAGTCACCCGATGGCGGGAAAAACATGGGCTTGTATCGGTTGCAAGTGTTTGACGGGCAAACTCTGGGCTTCCACGCTCAGACCCACAAAGATGCCCGTCGCCATTTTGACCTTTGGGAGCGACAAGGCAAAGACATGCCCTGCGCGGTCGTCATCGGCGGTGACCCTGTCCTCGTTTATTGCGCCACCGCTCCGTTGCCAGAAGATGTGGACGAACTTTTGCTGGCGGGTTTTTTGCGCAAGCGACCCGTTGAGGTCGTCCCTTGCGAGACGGTGCCGCTGGAAGTGCCTGCCCATGCCGAAATCGTCATTGAGGGTTTTGTCAAGGCAGGCGAACGACGGCTGGAAGGTCCTTTCGGTGACCACATGGGCGTTTACTCGCAGGAAGGCGAATATCCCGTCTTCCATGTGACCGCCATTACCCGCCGTCGTGAGCCCATTTATTGGCACACCATCGTCGGTAAGCCCATCCAAGAAGATTACTGGCTGGGCAAAGCGACGGAGCGAATTTTCCTGCCCCTCATCCGCCTCATCCTGCCAGAAATCGTGGACATGCACTTTCCACCTGAGGGTGTTTTTCACAACTGGGCGATTGTGTCCATCCGGAAGCGTTACCCAGGTCACGCCCGCAAAGTCATGCATGGGCTTTGGGGACTGGGGCAAATGATGTTCACCAAGTGCCTCGTCATCGTGGACGACGATTGTGATGTGCATGACATGCGAGAAGTCCTTTGGCGGATGTTCAACTTCATTGACCCACAAAGGGATGTCGTCATCGTGGAAGGTCCTGTGGATGACTTGAATTTCGCCTCGTCTCTTTGGCGCTACGGCGGCAAGATAGGCATTGATGCCACCCGCAAATGGCGGGAGGAAGGGTTCCATCGTCCTTGGCCTGACGAGGTGACAATGACGCCCGAGGTCAAGGCGAAGGTGGATGCTTTGTGGGAGCGACTGGGGCTTCCATAACGACAAGGGCTAAGAAGCGTCGCTATGGGCGAAGATTTCCAAGTTGGCTCGGGGGACGATGACCCGCTCGCCATCGACCAGTTCTACTTCCGCCACCCGCGTCTGCGTCTCCGTTTCAATGGTTTGCGGTTCTGGGGGTAGAGCGACGACGCGCCCAAGTCGCCCGAAATAGGGGGCACGGATGAGACGGACGGGAGTGCCGATGGCTAATTCGCCGACCTTCACTGGCTCTTCTTCAGGGGCTTGCAAATCGTCAAGGGTGAGCCCGTCACGAGGGACGATCACTTCGGGGCGGATGACGCCCGCCCGAATTTGCGTCGCCCCGTTCAGCGAAGCGAGTTTGCCTTCCTGAGCGGCAAGCAACTCAAAGGTTCGGCGCGCCATCGCCAACTGCCCGAACCCTTCAGTGGTGATGAGGGTGAAGGGGATGGCTTCATCGCCTGTGATGGCGACACCTAATTCGTAACCGAGCAAGCGCTTTAAGTCACTGTCTTGGACGCTGCCAGCGATGAGAGCGACAGCGCCGACTTGTCGGGCGGCTTCTAACAAATTCCAATGGATGTGAGCGCCAACGATGAGGGCTTTTCCCCGATGTTCGTCGCTGAGGCGACTATCGCTGACGGTTTCATCAGGCGAACGGGCGAGGAGGGCAAGAGGAGCGTTGCGCTCACCCCCCAACCCAAAGATGCCTTGAATGAAAGTGCCCCTCGTAGCGATGACCGCCCCCTCCTGCGGCAACACTTCCACGACGAACCCTTGCAAATAAGCCGTCACTTCCACCGGCGTCGGGGGATGACGGATGCCAAGGTTGCCGGTCGTCTCCGAGACGAACTCTATCGTCCCACTGACAGGGGAAGGGACGCGGGTAGTGAGCAAGCCCCAAAGGCTTTTCCGCTCCGCAAGGGGTTCACCGGCTTGGACGGACTCACCCACCCGCTTGAGGAGGAAGCGGGGAAGTTCGTTGGGTTCTACACCCAGTTGTTCGGCGACCCGAACGGTCGTGACAGGACCAGGCAACTCCGTTCGGGCAATGACCTTGTCGGGAGAAACAAAGTCGCCCACTTGCACCAACACTTGCCCTTTGAGGGGCAAGCGGCGGACTTTCCGAACGACCGCATCAGCACTAATCGTCAAACCCGGCGTGTAAGCCGTTCCCATGCGGGTGCCTCCCAAATTTTCTGCCTAACTGCCCATCTGCCTAAACCAAAAGGCGTTCGGGGCTAAAGATTTGCCGCTTCAGGGCTTCCGACATCTCGTGGACATAGCGGTAGTAATCTTTGCGTTGCAGTTTGGAAGCGGCGGCTTCGTCTAAGATGAAAGTGACGCGGGGATGCAATTGGAGTGCTGAGGCGGGACACATGGTGGTGACGGGTCCTTCAATGGCTTTTGCGACTGCCTCGGCTTTCCCTTCTCCTGTCGCCAACAGGATGATTTTACGGGCTTCCAAAATCGTTCCGATGCCCATCGTGATGGCGTAGCGGGGGACATCTTCGGGTCGGTCAAAGAAACGGGCGTTGGCTTCAATGGTTTCGGGGGTGAGGGTTTTCACGCGGGTGCGCGATGCCAGAGACGAACCAGGCTCGTTGAAGGCGATATGCCCGTTATGTCCGATGCCCAAGATTTGCAGGTCAATCCCGCCTGCGGCTTTGATTTGCTCTTCATACCAGCGGCAGTGCTCAAAGGGGTCAGGTGCTAAGCCGTAAGGGACGAAAGTGCGGGCTTTGTCAATGTTGATGTGGTTGAAGAGGTGCTCGTCCATGAAGTAGCGGTAACTCTGCGGGTGGCGGGGGTCAATGGGGTAGTATTCGTCCAAATTGAAGGTCATCACATGGGAAAAGTCCAACCCTTCCTCTCGGTGCATGCGAATCAATTCCCGATAGCAAGGGATGGGCGTAGAACCCGTCGCCAAACCCAAGACGGCGTTGGGTTTCCGCCGAATGAGGGCAGCGATTTGACGGGCAGCCTCTTTGCCAACGCTTTCGGCGTCGGGCAAAATGATGACTTCCATGAGGTCAACCTCCTTGCCAATGGATGACAGTAGGGGCGGAACCTAAAGCGGCTCCGCCCCGAACATTGTCGTTGAGATGAGGGGTTTAGTCGTAGACTTTGGTGACGATGCCAGCGCCGACGGTGCGCCCCCCCTCGCGGATAGCGAAGCGCAAGCCCTCCTCCAAGGCGACAGGGTAAATGAGTTCCACATCAAACTCCACATTGTCGCCGGGCATGACCATTTGGATGTCTGGGGGCAAAGTGATGACGCCCGTGACATCCGTCGTTCGGAAGTAGAATTGCGGGCGATAACCCGAAGTGAAGGGGGTATGGCGTCCGCCTTCTTCTTTGCTCAGGACATAGACTTGAGCGCGGAATTTGGTGTGGGGCTTGATAGACCCTGGCTTAGCGACGACATGACCTCGGCGCACTTCCCGTTTGTCCACTCCCCGCAGCAGCAACCCCACATTGTCGCCGGGCTGGGCTTCGTCCAAGACCTTGCGGAACATTTCAATGGAGGTAACGACGGTGCGGCGAGGTTCGGGGGTGAAGCCGACGATTTCCACTTCCTCGCCGGGACGCAAAATCCCTCGTTCCACGCGTCCCGTAACGACCGTGCCACGCCCAGCGATGCTGAAGACATCTTCTACGGGCATCAGGAAAGGCATGTCTGCGGGGCGTTGAGGCAGGGGAATGTATTCGTCCACGGCATCAATAAGTTGCCAGATTGCCCCACACCACTGGCACTCCCGCTGACCACAACCGCACTCGGTGATCTTCAAGGCGCTCCCGCGAATGACGGGGACTTCGTCGCCGGGAAACTCATACTTGTTGAGCAATTCCCGCACTTCCAGTTCCACCAAGTCAATCAGTTCTGGGTCGTCCATCATGTCAATCTTGTTGATGAAGACGACGATGGCAGGGACGCCGACCTGCCGAGCCAAAAGGACATGCTCGCGGGTTTGGGGCATCGGTCCGTCGGGGGCGCTGACGACCAAAATCGCTCCATCCATTTGAGCGGCGCCTGTGATCATGTTCTTGATGTAGTCGGCGTGCCCTGGGCAGTCAATGTGAGCGTAGTGGCGCTTGAAGGACTCAAACTCCACATGGGCGATGTTGATCGTCAAGCCCCGGGATTTTTCCTCTGGGGCTTTGTCAATGTCTTCGTAGCGCAGAAACTGGGCTAAGGGGCGACCCGTGTTCGGGTCGGTGTGCTTTGAGAGCACCAAGGTGATGGCACTGGTCAAAGTCGTCTTGCCATGATCCACATGCCCGATGGTGCCGATGTTCACATGGGGTTTCACCCGTTCAAATTTCGCCTTCGCCATGACGACTCACTCCTCCTTGCCAATTTTCCCTGCACGACGGCGGATGGCATTATAACGACGCCCCTTCCGACCGTCAAGGCAAGAGGGGGGTGTTCGGAAAGTAATGTGACTAATCGCCACTCCGTCGTCGCTGATAGCCACTTGAGCAATGAGCCACCCGACGCCTCCGTCGCCTTCGCTGAAAAGCCGACGCTCCCTCCAACTTTTTGCCGCGACAATGGCGATGTCCGCTGCGACGGACAGCGGTTATTCAAGTCTCTTGCGTTCTCTTGCCTCCAAGTAGCGCTATCCTTTTGGTGCGATGGAGGTGGCGTTGAGATGGAGCAACCTTTGCCCTACTATCGGCAGTGCTTTGTGTGCGGTGAGCCGAGGTTGGGACGGTTGGGTGTTCGGTTCAAAAAGAGGGCAGACAACACCGTTGAGGCAACCTTTACCCCGACAGAAAAGCATGTCGGCTACCCAGGCATTGTTCATGGCGGCATTATCACTGCCCTCTTGGACGAAGCGATGGTTTGGACGGTCTTTGCTTCTTCTGGGCAATTGGCTGTCTCTGCGGAATTGACGGTCCGTTTCCTCAAGCCCTTGGAGCCAGGGCAGACTGTCCGCATCATTGGCTATGTCACCCGCCAGCGCCACCGTCGCCTTTGGGAGGTCGCCAGCGAAATTCAGGATGAAAACGCCGTCGTCTATGCTCGGGCTTGGGGGAGGATGGTGGCTGTAGCGCCTGAGCAAATGGAGGAGTGGCAAAGCGCTTTGCAGACCAAAGGCACTTCGCAACCTTGACAGGGAGGATTTGTCCAACCCTACGGCTGCAGACGGCTTTTGACGATTTTGTCTTTGGAGGTGCTTTTGTGTGCTTTGCGGCTGGGCTCGCCGCCAGATGGTCTGTCCTGATGCCCTTTCCGACGAGGAGCGGTGGGCGTTGGAAGAGCATGTCCGCCAATGCCCTGAATGTGCCCGCCACTTTAAACAATGGGAGCGCTTGCGGGGGTTGCTGGCTCACCTTCCCTCGGTCGCTCCGCCACCTGATGCCAAGCAAAAATTGTTGGCGACTTTGCGCCGCTTGCCTCCCACTCCCTTGCAGGATTGGGATTGCACCACCACCCGCCGAAACCTTTGGCGTTGGTTGGACGGTGACCTGACCCCTTCTGAACAAATCAGCCTCCTTGCCCATCTGGCGGAGTGCGATGCTTGTCAATCGGAACTTTGGGTCTCTGAGCGGTTGCTGACCCTTCTGCGCACCTTTCCCCGCATCCCTGCCCCATCGGAAGGGAAGGAAGCCCTCAAAAAGCGCCTCGCTTTTCAGCGGCGCCGCCCGATGGTTTTCTGGCGCATCGCTGTGCCTCTGGCGGCGGCTGCCGCTCTCATCGTGGCACTCATCGGTTATGGGCGACGGAACTTTTCGCAGGGTGGCGAACCCTTGACCGTCACCCAACGACCGACGCCAACCCCTATGCCCTCTGCGCCGACCATCTCCGCACCGATTTCGCCTTCTCCCAAAACCCTCAAGGCAGCGCCGAGGGTGCCTAAAGTGGTAGCGAAACAGGAGCAACCGAGGGAGGCAGCAAAGTCGGCGCAACCCTCGCAGCCGTTGCGCTCCCCGCGCCGATTGGCACAACAGCCAGCATCCTCGCCGTCTGTGTCCCTTGCCCTTCGTCCTTCGCCTCGCAAAACCGACAAGAGGACGAGACGGTTGTCAAGCCCATCGTCCCTTGTCTTGCAACCTTCATCGCCTGCTCCTTTGACCTCAGAGGAGCGCCCACCACTTGCTGATGCTGAACGGCTTGCTTCTGAACCGAAGGTTGCCTCAGTGCCCTTGATGCCTGAGCCAAAGCCTGCCCTCCCTCCCGAAGGAGTGCGCCCTGCTGAACCGCCCCTCGCCCAACCGACGGAGACACCTGCCCCGCCCACGCCGACCCTTGCTACTCCTGCTTCTTCGGAAGGTAAGGGGATGGCTCTCCAGCCCATCACGATTGAGGAAGAAAAACCCTTTGTGCGCCCTCCTTTGCGCCTAAGCACTGTGCCGCCTTCCCAACGGCTTTATCAGCGGGCGGGTGTGGCTTTCTTGAGGGTAGCACCTGAAAAGCGACCCCTTTCCCCGTCTGAACCGACGCTCTCTTCTGAACCGTCTATCCCGATGGCAGCGGAACGCTTTCGCAGCCGCACCGCCGTTATCCCCCTAACCCGCTTGGGCATTTCGTGGTGAGCGTGGCAAAATGTTAATCAGGATGATGCCCGCCATGATGGGATGGCAAAGGCTTGTTACCTTCGTGGCGACGGTGATGGTGGTGCTCTCTTTGGGATGGGCACAGGCGCCTCGGGATTTGGCGGCGCCCGCAGCGCCTGTTGTGTCCCCCCAAAGTGTTTCCGTCTCGCTGCCCTTCTCTCGCAACCTTTCCTTGAGCCTCTTTCGCGATGTCAACCCACCCCCTCGTCCTTCCCAGCAAGACCGGCGCTTGAAGGTCGGACAATTGCTGCTGGGCAGCAGCGCTCAACTGACTCTCGGCAAATTCCGTTGGCGCTCCACTTTTTTGCAGAGCGGCGCTCTCATTCCCTCAGTCTTTCCCGCCCAACCCGACGAGGCAACAGTGAGCCTGATGCCTTTAGTGCGTGCTTCGCCTTTGAATCGCTTCCGCGCCCCTTCCGCTTTCCGTGACAGCGACCCTGCTGCCTTCACGATTTGGCAAGGGGCTTTTCGTCATCAAAGCATCGGTTACGAAAGTCCTGAGGGCAAATGGCGGATGACTTTGCAATACGCTGAAGCCGATCAAAACTTTCGCCCCGCTAACTCCGATTTCGCTCAGAAACTTGCCGCCGAAACAGGGTTGCAAGTGCCCTTGAACGCCGTCGCAGGTGTCACCATTCGTCAGGGTGAGGCGGAGTGGAAACCTGACAAAGCGACCAGCGTGAGCGCCTTTGCCAACGCAACGACGGGACAAAAAGGCGGCGTCATTGAGACGCGGGCGATGCGTTTGGGCAATAGCCACTGGACTTTGCGTTGGGAGAAAGTGCGGGCGGAAGACACCGACAAGTTGCCTGCCCCCGCCAGCACCGCACAAGGACAAGCCATCACCCGAAACCTTTCTGAAGGTAAAGGGCAAGCCTCGGTGACTTTGGGCGACTGGCGGTTGTGGCGCAACCTGCGGCAAGAGAACTGGCAAGTCGGCTATGCCAACAAGGGCGTCCAAGCCCAAGGAGCACGCACGGATTTGCGCGGCACGGGTGGCAGTGTCAACCAGCAAAATTTTGCGGTGGACTTGAACAACGGGTGGCTCGTTTGGCAGCGACAGCGGGAGGAAGTGGCGAAAGGGACGAACCCAGAAGCCCTCAAAGCCCTCGGCTTGACCGCTTTCATCCCTCGCATCGGTTGGCAATCTGCCCGTGAGTTGCTGGCGCTGAAGTTCAGCGGCAAAGATGAGTTTCGGCGTGAAGAGTTCCGATTGACCGACAGCAACACTTCCATCACCCGTAACGCCACCACAGTGAGCCTGTTAAAAGGGCGATTGACTTTCCGCGAGCGAGCCGAAGACACCGCCCGCGTTGACCCCAACTTTTTGAAAGCCGTCGGCTTGGAAAAAGATTTGCCCAAAATCGGTTGGGCTTACCGCGACCGAGAACTGCGTTGGCAATGGAGCGAAAAAGACGCGTTCTCCTTCACCCGCTATCGCTACGAAAGTGAACAAGCGGTGTTAGAACGGGCAGGGACGCAAATTGCCCTGCTAAGGGGGCGGTTGCAGTGGGACGAGCAACGCGAACAGTTGACGGGCAAAGTGAGCGAAGCGTTCCTGAAAGCCGTCGGATGGGAGCAAGTCCAACCTCGTTTGGGTTGGTCATCTTTGTGGCAACGCCTGAGTTGGCAGTTGAGCCCTAAAGACCGATTGTCGTTCAGCCGAAGCCGCCACGAACGGGATGGCATGCAATTGCAACACACCACTTACGCCCTCAGCCTCGCCGACGGCAAATTCGCTTGGGAGCGGACGCAGGACGAAGCGACGCCCACTTTGACCGCCGAACAACTGAAGGCGTTGGGTTTGAGCGAGTTGGCAAGTCGCATCGGTTGGCGGGAGACGCAAGACCGCTTTACCGTCCGCTTCTCCCCGACGACGGCGCTGACGCACACCCGCAGCAATGCCGACGCCTTGCCCGATGCGTCCCAACCCTTCCGAGAACGCACCAGCCACGAAACCGTCTTGACGCTTAACCCGACAGGGAAAGGGACGCCTATGACCATCGCTTTCGGCGGTTGGACATTGATGCCCAAAGACGCCAACTCGCCCCCTGTCACCGAGCGCCACTTGCGTTGGGAGTCTGTCCAATCTTTGCCCCTGTTGGGTGGGATGCAACTCGTCTTGCAACGCCACCTGAGCGAAAGCCGACAAGGCGGAACGGAGCACGACTCGCGCTTTGCCCGCACGGTCATCCAGACGCCCGAAAAAGCGCCGTTGCATCTGTTCGTGGAGCGCACCGTCTGCGATGAGACGGGGCAGCGACAGCGAGACACCTTCAACGCCCGCATGGCGCTTCGCTTGTCCGACGAATGGCGGTTCGTCTCTCAATTGACGAAAGTGCCCAACGGTGATGGCAGCACCGAAACCCGCCAGCACACCCTTACCTTTGCGCTTAAACCAGACCTTTCCGTCACGACCCAACTCACTCGCACCGAACAACCGAACGCCGAAAGCCAACAAATGGAAGTCGCTGTAAAGGTCGGCGACGAACACAAGGGCAGCCAAACATGGCGGCTGACGCGCTTTGCTTTCGCCTCCCCCAAAGCGCCCGACTTGCAAGGTTGGCGGTTGATGTGGCAATGGCAGGTGGCAAACCGTTATCGCTTGACGACGCAGTTAGGGCGCGTGCAGCGAGACGATGACCGCGACAGCGGCGAAGAGAAACTCGTTTTGGAATTGCCCAGCGACGGCAAGGGCAAAATCGCTTGGCACATCGGCTATTGGCGGTTAAGTTTGCTGGACGCCGCCGAACAAGCGCAAACGGCTAAGCAATGGCAGCAAGCCGCTCAAGCCGCTTCCCAACCTGTCTCGCAAGCAGGCACGCCTTCCCTTGACATTATCAACCCGCAAGCGGAGGCTTACCGAACTTTCTGGGTCGTTGCCAGCAAACCCAACGCATGGCATTTGGGGGCTCAAATCAGCGGTGCCGTCGGCAGTGACAAGGACGCCAACGAACAGCGGTTCTACTTGGAATTGCCCGCCACCAAAGCGCGCCCCTTAGCAGTGCGCATGAGTTACTGGAAACTGCAGCGTTGGGATGGCAGCGAACGGGAAGTGCCTCTCTGGCGCCTTTCGCTCCCGCTGGGCAAGGGCAAATTGGTTTGGGGCGGAGCAACCTTGCAAGACCAAGCGGGCGAATTGACGATGCGGGAATTCGCTTTGAATTTGCCCTTGGGCAACGGCTCGCAACTGGTCGTCGCCAATCAGACCAACATGCCGTCCGATTGGGTCAATCAGCAAGCCTACCAGTCCGACTGGATGCGTTGGACGGGCGGGTTAGCGCTGGCGCCTCAACTGGCTTTGGTGCGCCAGCAAATAGCGCCTTACAAAACTCATCGGGCATCCTTGACTTTGCGCCTTTCGGCACAACTGCGGTTGGTCGGTGACTGGCAGGAGCAAATTGGCGTGCCCAATTTGCCCGTCACCCATGATTGGCGCTTGGCGCTGGAAGCCAACCCGACAAAGACGACCCAGTGGCGGTTGGAGTGGGCGCGTTTGAGAGACGAAGTGGCTAACCGCTCGGCAGCGACGACCCTGTTGGGCGTCAGCCACACTTACCGCCTCAGCGATGCCCGTTTCGTTACCTTCAGCCTCCGTTGGTTGGACAACCCCACCCTCGTTCGTCCCAACTTTGTCAATGACCGCTGGCAAATAAACCTCAGCCTATCTCAGCGTTGGTAGCCCTTGTGACGGATGTCACGCAACGGCGGCGGGCTACTCGGCAGGATGGGAGCGCCTTGGAGGGATGCCCAATGCCTTTCATCGCTTATCGGCGTGGCTCAACGGTCGTGTTTGTCTCCCTAAGTTTGTTCGTCTTGCTGGGCGCCGCCGCCTTCGCCGTTGATTGGGGCTTGATCACCTTCACCAAACACCAACTGCAAAACTTTGTGGATGCCGCCGCTTTAGCAGGTGCTCAAGAGTTGCCCGACGCCAATAATGCCCGCCAAAAAGCCACCGAAAATTACGCCCGTAACTACGCCAACAACTTCAACCTCGCCTCCCCGCCGACGCCTCAGCCAATTTCCTGCACCGACCCGATTTCGTCAGCCACCGTTTGCTACCGTATCGGCACCGATGAAGTGCAGGTGACAACGCCTTATGCCCCATCTGGTGACCCAACTCCTTCTCCCAATCGCATTCATGTTCGGGCATGTCGGCAGGTGAACCTTTTCTTCGCTCGGTTGTTGGGAATGGCATCCCGCCGTGTCTGTGCGGAAGCCGCCGCCCGAAAAGGCGGAGCTCGCTTCCCTCGCGGGTTAGTCGTCTTGGACGGGAGCGGAAGCCACGCCCTCTTTTTGCAAGGCAACGCCCGTTTCACTGTCATTAACGGCAGCATCATCGTGGACTCTAACGCCCCTGATGCCATCTTCGCCCAAGGTAGCGCCACCCTCAATGCCAGCGAAATCCTCGTCACAGGCAACTTCCGAACACAAGGCAACGCCCTCATCACCCCGACCCCTCAAACGGGTCAACCACCTGTCCCTGACCCCTTAGCCAACCTGCCTCCTCCCAGCACCACCGGCTTGCCCGTGTTCCCTGGGCGAACCATTCATGGCGACGCTACCCTTTACCCGGGCGTTTACACGGGCTTAGTTAAATTGCAAGGCAACTCCTTCGTGACGATGCAGCCAGGCACTTACATCTTTCAGGGCGGTTTGCTGGTTTCAGGTAACTCTCAACTGATGGGCAATGGCGTGATGCTGTATGTGGAAGGCGGGCGGATAGAAGTGCAGGGCAACGGGCAGATGCGTTTGACCCCGCCGACGAGCGGGACATATGCGGGCATTACCATCTTTTACGCCCGCACCAACTCCAACCCTCTTTGGCTCTCAGGGAACGCCGTTCAAAACTTGCAAGGCACGGTCTATTTGCCCCGCTCGCTCCTTCACCTTCAAGGTAATGCCAATTTAACGCAGGGCATGATCGTCACTTGGCGGGCGGAAATCATCGGCAACCCGACGGTTACCATTCAAGCCCAAGAGCCTCCTGCTGCCACTGGCGGCGATACGGGCTCGGCTCTGGAAGGTTGACAGTTGCGATGCCAAAATAGCGATGGCAAAAGGGTTGGGCAAGTCAAATTTGTTCGCTCTTTGGAGGTGTCGCCGAATGCGATGGCAAGTGACCTTCATCTTAGCGTGGCTGGTCGTCAGCGCCTCTTTTGCCCTTGCCGACCAAGACCGAAGCCGCTGTGTCGTTGTCATCGGTGGCAATCGCCCTGTTGTCGTCACTTCGTCTACGACCCTCTTTGGCTTGGGCAGTGTCCCGATTGTCGTCACCACCCAACCTTTCATCGCTTCTTGCCCTTTCGTCGTCACCCAACCTGTCGTGGCAGCGCCGGTCTTTGTGACGCCCTCCTTCTTCTGCGTTCAATTTGCGACGGGGAACTTTTCGCTGCTTTGGTGTCAACCGCTGCAAACGAGTTTCGTCATCGTCGGACCTTTGGGCTTTTCATCGGCAATGTTTATTGACCGCACCGCTCCCTTTGCCGACCGAGCCACCGCTTTTGGGCGGGCAGGAACGACCCTCGTCGGACCAGGGCTCTTTGTTGACCGCACTGCCCCTTCCTCCGACCGAGCCACTGCCTTTGGGCGGGCAGGGACGACGATGGTCATAGACCCTTCCGCAACTTTTGGGACGCCCCAAATTTGGCACAACCCGCTCTTGCAACCGGGCATGCAAGTCTTCCAGTTGCGCTACCGCTCTGCCGATGAAGTTGCCCAAGCCCTCAATGCCAGCCGCATCTTGCCTGATGGTCAGTTCGTCGGCATCGGCAATTTGCTCCTCGCCACTGCTCCCAGCCTCGCCGTTAGCGGCGTCCAACAATCTCGCCTGCGGGACCTCATCGCTGCTTTAGACCAACCGACCGCCAAACCCAGCGGAGGTTCGTCGGAAGTTTCTTTCCGCGTGGAACTTTTCCGCGCCCATGGGACAACTTGCGCCCGTCAAGAGGCGCTCCCTTCCGACAAAAGCACTCTGTTGCGCACTATCGGCTATCCCTGCGGGCATCGGTTAGGAGAAGCCAATTGGCGACTCAGCGCGCAGGACGCAATGTCTTTCAGGGCGGAAGCATCTGAAGTGACCCTGAAAGCCCGACGGGATGGTGACCATTGGCTGCTGACGCTGGAAGGCAAACTCGGCGACCAATCTGTCCGACAAGAAGGGAAAGTGCCCATCGGCAAGCAACCCATTGTCCTGATTGCGCCCACAAAAGAGGGCAAAGAAGCCCTCATCGCTTTGCTGACGCCGCAGTAGGCGCGCCTTGCAGGGGTCAAAGTTTCGCCCCGCAGCGGTGGCAAAACTTTGCCGTCGGACGGTTGGGCGCTGCGCAGTGAGGGCAACGCTTCTCTTGTGCCCCACCGGCGATAAAGGCAGGAAAGCGGGTGCGGAAAAGCAGTCGGGTTTGTCCAACGGTGATGACATCGCCATCCCCTAAGCGGTGAGTTTGGACAGGTTGTCGGTTGACGAAAACAGGGCATTGAGGCTCTGGGACGAGCACATAACCGTCACCGTCCCAGCGCAAGGTGGCGTGGCGCATGGCGATGTCACGGTCGTAGTAAAGGGCGATGTCGCATCGCTCATCCCGACCGATGGAAACGAGCGGTTTGTCCACGACGAACTCGCGCCCTTCCATCCGCCCCGACGAGATGACCTTCAGCATCGCAGGCGCCAGCCATTGCTCGGTCAATGCGCCGAACAGCCCGATAAGTGCCCCCATGAGCGTCAACCCGATGAGCCGACTGCCCCAGCCTGGTTCTGCCAGTCCGAGGGTCAAGGCGTTGCCGAGGAGAGGTGCAAGGGTGTCAAAGAGCACACCCCCAAGGAAACCGCCGATAGCGCCCCCTAAGGAAGCATGAGCGGCGCCCCGCCAGGACCGTCGCGTTGCCCCCGATGCCAGCCCAAGTAACGCTCCCACAAGTGTCCAAGTCACGCAACGGGCGAGGATAAGCCAAAAGCGTTGGGTGAGGCTCCCTTCTGGAGCGGAAAGGACAAGGGAGCCGAAAGCGCTGAACACCGCTCCACCGAGGGCGAAAGCAACCGCCCCTCCTATCAAGCCAAAGAAGCCAGCGATGGCAGTATTTTGCAAGACTTTTTTTCGTCCGCCCCAAAGCCACTCCTCCAATCCTGCTATCGCCATCCCAAAAGCCGCCCCGACGAACGCCCAAAGGGGAAGACTTTGTCCCTGAGAGCCTTCAAACAACTCGCGGATGGACGCCACATCCGTTGTGAAGGGCTCTACGATGACCCAAGCGACGAAACCACCGATAGCCCCAAACAAAGCACGGGCAAGGGCGCGATTGTGAAGGCGCATCGTCAACGCCTCCCGCTTTCGGAGCGGAAAAGGAACTTTGGTCCTGCCGAACCAAGTTGAATTTCCGTCCCATCCCGCAAGGCTGTCTCCCCCGCCCGTTTCCCGTTGACGAAGACAGGGGCGTTCCGCTCAAGGGGCACCAACACCCATCGGTTTTGCCATCGCTCCAATTTCGCATGCTTTGGAGCGACTTGCTGAACGCCCTCAAAGCGCTCGTCTAACACGACAGGGCAATCAGAAGCCGTGCCGATCGTGACGACGGACACATCCGTCAAGGGCAGAAACCACCGCTGTCCGTCTTTGCCCACCCCTTCCAGAAATGCTCCCTGCAGCGGGGGTTCGGCGACGAAAGCAAGGGATTTGAAAGACGAGGTGGTTAGGGGTTCTTCTGGCGAGGCTTCCGTTTCCTTGCGCCGCTTCAACCAACCCCACACCGCCATCACGCCCCTTGACGGATTTTGAAGGTCAGGCGCAACAAGCCTAACTCCAAGATGTCGCCATCTTTGATGGGGCGGGGTTGATTGGGCGGGAGGGCTTGTCCGTTCAATTTCGTCCCATTAGTGCTGCCGAGGTCTTCCACGAAAAATTGCTCACCTTGATGGAACAAACGACAGTGACGCCTTGAAACCCCTGCATCGTAACCGCCGTGAGGTGTCAAGTCCACATCGGGAAAGACGCGGCTGACAGGGTCTGCCCGACCGACCAACACCTCCCCCTTGCTGAAATCTAACGGTAACTCCGCACCGCTTTCCAAGACGAGGGCAACGGCAGGCACGGCAGCCGGTAGCGGTGCTACTCCCGGCGCAGGCGCCAGAGTCGCCCCACAGTTTTCGCAAAACCGAGCGTCGGCAGGGTTTTCGTGCTGGCAAGATGGACACTTCACCACTCCCGCCGAAGGTGCGGCAGGGGCAGAGGGCGTTGGGGCTGGCGCCGCCGAAGGTTCAGCGGCAGCCGTCGGCGTCAAAGACGCCCCACACTCATCGCAAAACAGAGCGCCATCCAAATTCTCCGTCCCGCAATGGGGACACTTGACAGGCATTGCCCATCCCTCCTTCCGCATTGCATCCACCTCAAAGATTACCGCATCCACTTCAAAAGAGACAGAAGCGCTTACCAGCCGAGCCAAACTGGAGACCATTCGCTTGGCGTTTTTCTCATCTGCTTGCGACAAAATACGGTAAGCCTTGGCACGAACGGTTATTAAACTTGCTCCGCTCTCACATCCGTCAAGTCGGGTTGTTTGGTGTAACCGTTGAATTTGCGCCACCGCCTGATTTGCTTTCAAACGCCGTGCGCAACTTTGCTCATACCCTCAAGGAATTTTCCAAGACCTTGCAGGGCGCGGCGAAAGGGCTTCTCCTCGTTTGGGACGACATCAACGGCTTGGCGCAAAGGAAAGAATTTGCCCACTGGCTTAAAAGTGTCGCCGATGAAACGGCGATGGCGAGGATTCCTGTTTGTATCGTTTTGGTCGGGTTGGAGGAAGTGAGGGGTATGCTAATTCGCAACAACGAGTCGTTAGCACGCGTCCTTTTGCCCCTTGACATCCCCCTTTGGAGCGAAGAGGAATGTGCCAAGTTTTTCCGCAAGGCTTTTGAACGCGTTAGCACCAAGGTC
>Ga0101945_1000563_pt1 | contig 58284 bp, 55 predicted proteins | sample DewCreD2012metaG_2_FD_75246 | JGI IMG/M metagenome (GOLD analysis project Ga0101945, IMG submission 75246) | Hot spring sediment bacterial and archeal communities from British Columbia, Canada, to study Microbial Dark Matter (Phase II) - Dewar... ... | reverse complement strand
GGCCAAGGTGCCGTCCAGATCGAAGAGAAGGGCCTTAAGCATGGACGGCCCTCCGCTCCAAGCTGGAAACCATCAGGAAAAGGCCCAGGGCCAGGCCGAGAAGCCCATAGGGGATGCCGGGTGTGGGCAAAAGGGCAAAGAGGGCCGGGATCAAGGTGCTTCCCGTGGCGCCCGCATAAAGCAAACCCCCCAGGGCTCGGTGGCCGAAGCGGGCCTGCACCAGGGCAAAAAGGGTGGAAAAGAGGGGACCCAGGAGAAAGCCAGCCAAGGGAAAAAGGAGGGCGGTGGGGGGCAGGAGGTTGAGAAAAAGGAGGGCGAGGACTCCGAGGAGGAGGCTCCTCAGGGCAGCCAGGGGCTTTTGCGCCACCAGTTTGGCCATGGGGTGGCCGAGGTGTTCCAGCCAGACCCGGTTCCAGGTGGCCAGGGCTCCCTCCAGACCGGTGTAGATGGCCACGGCCAGGAGGAAGGGCCAAAGCCCCCGCCCTTGCTCCTTGGGCACCTGGGTTACCTGAGGGGCTTCCCAGAGGAGAAGGGCCCCTATCCAGGCCAGGAGGCCCGCCAGGATGAGCACGCCGGCATAGGGCAAAAGGGTAAGGGCGAAGGGGGTGAAGACCGCTCCCAGGCCGAAGGCCACGTTCACCCGGTTTAGGAGTTCCACCCGCCTTTTGGGGTCAAGCTCGCCTACCAGGCTGTTGCCGTGGACGTTCATCACCCCTTCCCCCAAACCCAGGAGGAAGGCCAGGGCCACCACCAAGGGGAAGGAAGGAGCCAGGGCCACCCCCCATAGGGCCAAGCCCGCAAGCCCCAAGGCGGCGGGAAGAAGGGGGTGACGTTTATCCCCCTGGGCCAGGCGGACCCCCAGAAGCAAGCCTAAAAGGAGGGCGGTAAAGAACCAGGAAACCTCCTCTCCCACGCCGTAGCGTCCCCGCCACTCGGGGAGGGCCGCCCCCGGCAGGGCCACGATCACGCCCACCAGGAAAAGCGCTACAAAGGAGCCCCAGAAGAGGCGCACGTTCGCCATTCTCCCCCTACCTGACCCTTTGGTCAATAATGGGGTCATGGATGCTTTCCCATCAGGGAAACAGCAAGGGGAGGTCCTGGCCAAAGCCCTGGCGGGCGAAGGCTATTTCGCCTTTCCTGGCCTTCTTTTGGTGCGGGGGCCGGATGCCCTTTCCTTTCTCCAGGGCCAGTGCACCCGGGACCTGAGGCGGCTTTCCGGGCCTGTGGGAGCCCTGTTCCTCAACCACCGGGGGCAGATAGAGGAGGGGGCCACGGTGTTTCCCCACAAAGAGGGCTACCTTCTGGCCCCCTGGGGTACCCTGGAGGGCCTAAGGAAACGGCTTAAGCGCTACATCGTCTTTGACCAGGTGGAGCTTGTGGATCTTCCCCTTTACCGCAGGCTTTATGCCGATGGCCGGGAGGAGGTGGCGGAAAGCGGGGAGGGGGCCCATCCCGCTGGGGTTTATCCCCTTTACACCTTGCTTAAGGGCCTCCCGCTCCTTTCCGATATTGGTGGGGAGCTTCCCCAGAGCGTGGGGCTTCTCCACCTGGTGGACTACGGCAAGGGGTGTTATGTGGGCCAGGAGATCATGGCCCGCCTCGAGGGGAAGGAGGTGCACCATCACCTGGTGGGCCTAAGGGGGCTTTCCCCTGCCCAGGAAGCCCCCTTTGACCTCCTGCTGGAGGGGCGCAAGGTAGGGGAGGCCAAGCGGGTGATGGAAACGCCCTTCGGGGTTTTGGGCCTTGCCGTGATGCGTAAGGAGGTTCCCCTAGGGGCGGTGGTGGAGGGGGGTGGGGGGCGCTTTCGGGTGGAGCCCCTGCCCTTCGAGGAGGCGGCATGGAGCGGGCGGAGATCATCGGGGTAGGCACGGAGCTCATCTACGGGGAGACCCTGGACACCAACACGGCGGAGATCGCCAGGAGCCTCGAGGCCTACGCCCTCAAGGTGGAAAGGACCCTCAGGGTGGTGGACGAGCCCCTCCCCTTGGCCCGGGAGGTGGGCCAGGCTTGGAAGCGGGCGAGGCTTTTGGTGCTTTCCGGGGGCCTGGGCCCCACCCCCGACGACGTGACCCGGGAGGCGGTGGCCGAGGCCTTGGGGGAGCCCTTGGTGTTGGACGAGGAGATGCTTTCGGAGATTGAGACCATCTTCCGGGCCCGGGGGCGGAGCATGCCCGAGGCCAACCGCAAGCAGGCCTTGAGGATCCCTTCGGCCACCTGGCTTAAAAACCCCAGGGGCACCGCCCCCGGCTGGTGGGTGCGGAAGGAGGGGAAAGACCTGATCCTCCTGCCCGGGCCTCCCCCTGAGTGGCGGCCCATGTGGGAGGAGGTGTTGCCCAAGCTGAACCTCCCCCGCCGCCCCTACGCCAAGCGGGTGCTGAAGACCTGGGGCATCGGGGAGTCGGAGATCGTGGAAAGGCTCGGGGAGCTTTTTAAGCGGGATAAGGAGGTGGAGGTGGGCACCTACCCCAAGCTCCAGGGGGTGGAGGTGGTGATCCGGGGCCGGGAGGATCGGGTGGCCGACCTTACGGAAAGGATCCGGAAGCGGCTTTTTAAGGAGATCTGGGGGGAGGGGGACCTCACCCTGGCCGAGGCGGCGAAGCGTCGCCTGGAGCTGGAAGGGGCCACCCTTGCCACCATGGAGAGCCTCACCGGGGGGCTTCTCGGGGCGGAGATCACCCGGGTGCCGGGGGCGAGCCGCTTCTATTTGGGGGGCGTGGTATCCTATTCCGCAGGGGCCAAGGCCCGCTTCGGTGTGCCGGAGGGACTCCTCGCCAAGACGGTTTCCGCCGAAACGGCCAAGGCCATGGCGGAGGCCGCCCGGGTGCTTTTCGGTTCCACCTATGCCCTTTCCACCACGGGGGTGGCGGGACCGGACCCCTTGGAGGGCGAGCCCGTGGGCACGGTCTTCGTGGCCCTGGCGGGGCCTAAGGGGACGGAGGTGCGCCGCTACCGCTTCCCCGGGGACCGAGAGGTGGTGCGGCTCCGAAGCGTTTATGCCGCCTTGGCCTTGCTCCTAACATGAGGCTCTTCTACGCAATCTTCCTTCCTGAAGAGGTGAAGCGGGCCTTGGTGGAGGCTCAGGAGCGGGTGGCCCGCTACAAGGGGTGGAAGGAGGTGGTGCCCCACCATCTCCACCTTACCCTTCTTTTCCTGGGGGAAAGGCCGGAGGAGGACCTGGAGGACCTTTTGGCCCTGGGCCACCGGATGGGTCGGCTCCATCCTCCCTTCACCGCTCGCATCCGCGGTACGGGTTACTTCCCCAACGAGGGCACCCCGAGGGTTTGGTTCGCTAAGGCGGAAGGGGAGGGATTCCTTCCTTTGGCCGAAGGGCTTCGGGAAGGGGTGCGGGAGATCCTGGGAGAGGAGGCGCTTTTGGCGGGCGGTAACAAGCCCTTCAAACCCCACATCACCCTGGCCCGGCGCAAGGCCCCTGCTCCCCGGGTACCCCCGGTGGTCTTCGGCGTGGAGTGGCCGGTGAAGGAGTTCGCCCTGGTACGCTCGGAGCTTAAGCCCAAGGGGCCCGTCTATACCATTTTGGGAAAGTTCCCTTTGCGAGGTGACCATGGACGAGAACAAGAGGAAAGCGCTAGAAAACGCTCTCAAGACCATTGAGAGGGAGTTCGGCAAGGGTGCGGTCATGCGCCTGGGGGAGATGCCTAAGCTCCAGGTGGATGTGATCCCCACGGGCTCCTTGGGCCTGGACCTGGCCTTGGGAATCGGGGGTATTCCCCGGGGAAGGGTGATCGAGATCTACGGCCCTGAGTCCGGGGGGAAGACCACTTTGGCCCTCACCATCATCGCCCAGGCCCAGAAGCAGGGGGGTGTGGCGGCCTTCGTGGACGCGGAGCACGCCCTGGACCCCCTTTACGCCCAGAAACTGGGGGTCAAGGTGGAGGACCTCCTGGTTTCCCAGCCCGACACCGGGGAGCAGGCCCTGGAGATCGTGGAGCTTCTGGCCCGCTCGGGGGCGGTGGATGTCATCGTGGTGGACTCGGTGGCCGCCTTGGTGCCCAAGGCGGAGATCGAGGGGGAAATGGGGGATCAGCACGTGGGTTTGCAGGCCAGGCTCATGAGCCAGGCCCTGCGCAAGCTCACCGCGGTCCTTTCCAAGAGCAACACCGCCGCCATCTTCATCAACCAGGTGCGGGAGAAGGTGGGGGTGATGTACGGCAACCCCGAGACCACCCCCGGCGGCCGGGCCCTTAAGTTCTACTCCAGCGTGCGCCTGGATGTGCGCAAAAGCGGCCAGCCCATCAAGGTGGGGAACGAGGCGGTGGGGATCAAGGTCAAGGTGAAGGTGGTGAAGAACAAGCTGGCCCCACCCTTCCGCGAAGCGGAGCTGGAGATCTACTTCGGCAGGGGCCTTGACCCGGTCATGGACCTGGTGAACGTGGCCGTGGCGGCCAACGTGATCGAGAAGGCGGGAAGCTGGTTCTCCTACGGGGAGATCCGCCTGGGCCAGGGGAAGGAGAAGGCGGCGGACTACCTCCGGGAGCGGCCCGAGCTTCTGGAGGAGATCCGGGCCAAGGTGCTGGAGAGAGCTCACGAGGTGGTGCTCGTAGGGAGCGAGGAAGGGGAGGAGTAGATGACCCTGACCCTTTTGGACCTGGGGCTTCTCCTCCTGGTCTTGCTCCTTTCGGGGGCTTTGCTCCTTAGGCGCAGAGGGGAGGACCGAACCGGGGAAGCCAAACGGCTCCTGGATGCGGCCAAGGGGGAGGCAAGGGAGGTCCTCGAGGCGGCCCGCAAGGAAGCCAGGGAGATCCTGGAGGCGGCCCGGGCCGAGGCCAGGACCCTGCGCCAGGAGGCCGAGGAGCGGGCCAAGGCCTTGCGGCAGGAGGTGGAGGCGGAGCTTAAGCGCCGGTCGGAGGCCTTGGAGGCCGAGGCCAAAAAGCGCTTGCAAGAGGCGGAAGAGCGCCTAAGGAGCGAGCGGGAGGAGCTTAAGGCCGAGCGGGAGAGGCTTAAGGTCTTGCAGGAGGAGCTTAAGGCGGAGAGGGAGCGCCTTAAGGGGGAACGGGAGGAACTGCGGCGGGAGGCCGAAAGGCTTTCCAAGAGGGGCGAGGCCTTGGACGCCCGGGCCCTCAAGCTGGATGCCCTAGAGGAGGCCCTTTCCAAGCGGGAGGAGGCGCTTAAGGCCCAGGAGGCCCTTCTGCAGGAGAAGGAACGCGAGGTGGAACGGAGGCTTCACGAGGTGGCGGGCCTCTCCCCGGAGGAAGCCCGGCGCCTCATTCTGGAGAGGCTGGACCGCGAGCTGGAGGAGGAGAAGGCCCAGAGGGTGCGGGCGGCCTTGGAGAGGGCGCGCCTCGAGGCCCGCAAGGAAGCCCAGAAGATCCTGGCCCAGGCCATGCAGCGCCAGGCCTCGGAAACCGCCGCCCAGCTGGCGGTTTCCGTGGTGCCCATTCCCTCCGATGCCATGAAGGGCAGGATCATCGGACGGGAGGGGCGGAATATCCGCACCTTTGAGGCCTTGACGGGGGTGGACCTCATCATCGACGACACCCCGGAGGCGGTGCTCCTTTCCTCCTTCAACCCCATCCGCCGGGAAATCGCCCGCATGGCCCTGGAGGAACTCCTCAAGGATGGGCGTATCCATCCAAGCCGGATCGAGGAGGTGGTGGAGAAGGCCAAGCAGGAGATGAAAACCTTCATCTACGAACGGGGCGAGGAAGCTGCCCTCGAGGCTGGGGTGGTGGGGTTAAAGCCTGGCCTCATCCAGCTTCTCGGCCGGCTCCACTTCCGCTCCAGCTACGGGCAGAACGTCCTCAAGCACTCGGTGCAGGTGGCCCACCTCTCTGGGATCATGGCCGCGGAGCTGGGCCTGGATGCCGCCTTGGCCCGGCGGGCGGGGCTCCTTCACGACATCGGCAAGAGCGTGGACCGGGAGGTGGAGGGAAGCCATGTGGAGATCGGCATCGCCCTGGCCCGCCGCTTCGGGGAACCCGCGGAGGTCATAGACGGCATCGCCCACCACCACGACCCGGAGAACGCGGAGACCGTGTATGCGGTTTTGGTGGCGGCCGCCGACGCCCTTTCCGCCGCCCGGCCCGGGGCCAGGCGGGAGAGCCTGGAGGAGTACCTGCAGCGCCTCGAGGCCCTGGAGCGCATCGCCCTTTCCTTCCCCGGGGTGGAAACCGCCTTTGCCGTGCAGGCGGGGAGGGAGGTGAGGGTCATCGTCAAGCCCGACAAGATCACGGACGCCAAGGCAACCCTTCTGGCCCGGGAAATCGCTAACCGCATCGAGCGGGAGATGAACTATCCGGGCCAGGTGCAGGTGACCGTGGTGCGGGAGACCCGGGCGGTGGAGTACGCTAAGTGACATGGACTGGCGTGAGCGCATCACCGTGGACCCGGAGGTCATGGGGGGGCGGCCCTGCATCCGGGGTATGCGCTTTCCCGTGGCCACGCTCCTGCAACTCCTAAAGCACCAGACGCCCGAGGAAATACTTCAGGAGTTTCCTTACCTGGAACGGGAGGACCTGGAAGCCGCTTTGGATTTCGCCGCTTATCTCGCTGAGGGGCGAGAGGTGGTCCTTTGAAAGTGGTGGTGGATGTGTGCTTGAGCCCTAGGTGGGTTCCTTACCTAAGGAAGAAGGGTCTGGAGGCCTTTCACTGGAGTGAGCTGGGTGATTTACGAGCAAAGGATCAGGAGATCCTTGCCTACCGCAAAAGGAACGGGTATGTCCTCCTCACCCAGGACCTGGATTTTGCCGCCTTGCTTTTTTCGGGTGGCGAGGTTCCGGCAAGGGTGGTGCTCCTCCGGGTTTCGGACCTGCGGGTAGAGGTAGCCGGGCCCAGGGTTGCCGCGGTGCTGGCGGGTGTGGAGGAGTACTTGAAGAAGGGAGGAGTGGCGGTGGTAGAGGACCACAGGGTCCGCTACCGGGTTCTTCCTGAGTAGAATGGGGCGATTATGCTGAGGGGCGAGGACATCGGGATTGACCTGGGGACGGCAAGCGTTCTCATTTACGTGCGGGGGAAAGGGATCGTCTTGCGCGAACCCTCCGTGATCGCGGTGGTCCAGGGGAAGCGGGAAGTGAAGGCGGTGGGGGCCGAGGCCTACCGCATGCTGGGGCGCACCCCGGGAAACATCGTGGCGGTACGGCCCCTTAAGGATGGGGTTATCGCCGACTATGCCTTAACGGAGCGCATGCTCCTCCTCTTTCTGCAGAAGGTGCTCTCCCCCATGAGCCGCTTCTTCCGGCCGCGGGTCATGGTGGGGGTGCCCTCCGGGGTCACGGACGTGGAGCGGCGGGCGGTGGTGCAGGCGGTGTCCGCCATGGCCCACAAGGTCTACCTCATCGAGGAACCCCTGGCGGCGGCCATCGGGGCGGGGATCAACGTGGCCGAGCCCACGGGCAGCATGGTGGTGGACATCGGGGGAGGCTCCACGGACATCGCCGTCATCTCCCTGGGGGGCATCGTGCGCTCCGAGAGCCTTAGGATCGCTGGCAACGAGATGGATCAGGCCATCATCCGTTACGTGCGGCAAAAGTACAACCTCCTCATCGGGGAGCGCACCGCCGAGGAGCTCAAGATCCAGCTGGGGCGGGCCAAGGTCCTTCCCGGGGAGGAGAAGGAGGTGGCCGAGGTGCGGGGCCGGGACCTCATCACCGGCCTTCCCCGCACGGCGGAGATCCCCGCCGAGGACGTGGCCGAGGCCTTGAAGGAGCCGTTGGACAAGATCTTCCAGGGGGTGAAGGCGGTTTTGGAAACCACGCCCCCCGAGCTGGCCTCGGATATTTACGAGAGGGGCATTCTTCTAACCGGCGGCGGGGCCCTTCTAAAGAACCTGGATGTGGCCTTGCAGGAGGCCACGGGGGTGCCCGTGGTGGTGGCGGAAAACCCCATTGAGGCGGTGGCCTTGGGCACGGGTAAGGCCTTGGAGATGCTCCACGTGCTGGAGGACACCATCCTGTCTTCGGACGATGTGCTGAAGAGGTGAGCCGTGGAGATCGGGGAGATCCTTGCCCTCCTGCCCCATCGCTACCCTTTTTTGCTCATCGACCGGGTCCTTCACGCCGACGAGAAGACCTTCCGGGCCCTGAAGAACGTGACCTTTAACGAACCCCACTTCCAGGGGCATTTTCCCGGCTACCCCATCATGCCGGGGGTGTTGATCCTCGAGGCCATGGCCCAGGCGGCGGTGGGCACCATCGCCAAGCAGCCGGGTTTCAAGCCCGGAGGCCTAGTCTTTTTGGTGGGGGTGGAGGAGGCCCGCTTCAAAAAGCCCGTGGTGCCGGGGGATACCCTGATCCTGGAGGGGGAGCTCCTCCTCTTCCGCCGGGGCCTGGGCAAGGTGGCGGTCAGGGCCTTGGTGGAGGGGGAGGAAAGGGCCAGCGCCCGTTTAAGCTTCGTGGTCCGGGAGGGTGCGGAGTAGGGTGGCGCTGAACTCCAGGAAGTCGGGAAGCCGTTACTCCAGGATCTGGCGCAGGATGGGGAGGGAAAGGGCTTGGTAGTCATGCACCGCCACATTGGGAAAGCCCACCATGGCCTGCATCCGCTGGGAGAGGCTTGGGGAGATCAGCCCGGCTTTTTCCAACAGGGCAAAGGCTTCCTGTGAGGTTTGGGGTAAACCCAGGCGCCTAAGCCGCACCACATGCATGGCCATGTCTATGGCGGCTTCGCAGGCTCGGAGCAAGTTGAGAACGATGGCGTCCTGACGGGAGTAGTTGGTTTCCAGCTCCCTTTCATGCCCGCGGTATTCCTCCTCGATGCGCCTTAAGCAACGCTCGATGGTGGCGGCCTTTTGTAGGAGGACCTCATCCATAGACTTTTCCCCGTCTCTGAATATCCCGGAGGATTTCCGCTCTTTCCTCGTTGAGGCGGGCGTAGGCCTTAAGGGCGAGGTCCAGGAAGCGGTCCGCCTCGAGGCTCTTTCGATACAGGGGTTCGCCAAAAGCGGCCACCTGCGCCTGTAGGGGAAGGGAGGCCTGGCGAAGGTCTATCAGGTCCACTTCCCGCCCTACAAGAAGGCTCAAGGGGGCACGCAGGGCAAAGAGGTGCTCCGGAGGGTAAGGCTTGGGGCCCAGGATGGCCAGATCCAGGTCGCTTTCTGGGGTCAAAAGGCCTTGGGCTCCGGAGCCAAAGAGGTAGACCCCGAGGGGATCCAGCTCTTCCACCAGAAGGCGGATGGCTTCTTTAAGCCTTTCCACTTCCCTTAGGGTATCATCTTTCCTTGTGGCGGACCTCATGGCCTACCTGAAGCGGGCCCGGGGGGGACGGGTGGTGGAAACGGGCTTCCTGGACCCGGAGGAGCAGGCCCTTCTGGAGGAAAAGGCCCGGGGGGAGGGACTTAAGGTGGCCTTTTTCGGGGGGTTCCCCCTGGCGGAGAGGAGGCTTGCGGTGCTTTATCCCCCGGAGGTCCCCTCCGTTCACGACCCGGTGGAGGTGGTCTTCCTGGAGAAGGAGCCCCCGGATCTGGGGGAGGCCATGGGGGACTTGGAGGCCTTTGGGGAGGGTTACCTGGTGGCGGTGTCCGCCAAGGGAAGGAGGGCCTTGGAGGAGGCGGGCTACACCCTTTTCCCACCCCCGGAGGGGGCCTTAAGGGCCACCAGCGAACGGGTGCGGACCCTGGTGGTGCCCTCTTTGCGGGTGGATGCCGTGGGGGCTAAGGGCTTCGGGGTCTCCCGCAGCTACTTCGTCCAGGGGGTGAGGGCGGGGAAGGTGCGGCTTAGGGGCAAGGTGGCCTCCCCCAAGGAGGAGATGGCCCCCGGGGACACCCTTTTGGCGGAGGGCTTGGGGAGCCTGAGGCTCTTGGAGGTACTTGGCGAAACCAGGCGGGGAAACTATAAAATCAAGGTGGAGGTGGAACGGTAGGGGCAAAAGGCAAGGGTCGGGTAGGCTTGACGGTTTAGGGGATTGCCCTATAAACTAAGGTTTGTGCTCTTTGGTTGGGCCAAGGGAGCACGGTAAGAGCCAGCCGCCGCGGGGCGCCAGGTCCCGCGGAAGAACCCTGTTAGCTTACCTCGGGCGGCCCGCTTTCCCATCCTTGAGGTGACGCATGGAGATCAAGCGGTTCGGTCGCATCCGAGAGGTTATACCCCTTCCCCCTTTGACGGAAATCCAAGTGGAATCCTACAAGAGGGCCCTTCAGGCCGATGTTCCCCCGGATAAGCGGGAAGACGTGGGCATCCAGGCGGCCTTCAAGGAGACCTTCCCCGTGGAGGAGGGGGACAAGGGCAGGGGCGGTTTGGTCCTGGACTTCCTGGAGTACCGCATCGGGGAGCCTCCCTTTTCCCAGGACGAGTGCCGGGAGAAGGACCTAACCTACCAGGCTCCCCTCTATGCCCGCCTCCAGCTCATCCACAAGGACACGGGCCTCATCAAGGAGGACGAAGTTTTCCTGGGCCACATCCCCCTCATGACCGAGGACGGCTCCTTCATCATCAACGGGGCCGACCGGGTGATCGTTTCCCAGATCCACCGCTCCCCGGGGGTCTACTTCACCCCGGATCCCGCCCGCCCCGGGCGGTTTGTGGCCAGCATCATCCCCTTGCCCAAGCGGGGACCCTGGATTGACCTGGAGGTGGAGCAAAACGGCACCGTCTCCATGAAGGTCAACAAGCGCAAGTTCCCCCTCATCCTCCTCCTTAGGGTCCTGGGCTACGACGCCGAGACCCTGAACCGGGAGCTTGGGGCCTACGGGGAGTTTCTGGGGGGCCTTCTGGACGAGGCGGTGCTTGCCATGCGCCCGGAGGAGGCCCTGGTTCGTCTCTTCACCCTGCTCCGTCCCGGCGATCCTCCCAAGAAGGACAAGGCCCTGGCCTACCTCTTTGGCCTTTTGGCGGACCCAAGGCGGTACGACCTGGGGGAGGCGGGGCGGTACAAGGCGGAGGAAAAGCTGGGCGTGCGTCTTTCCGGCCGCACCCTGGCGCGCTTTGAGGACGGGGAGTTTAAGGACGAGATCTTCCTGCCTACCCTGCGTTACCTCTTCGCCCTCATGGCCGGGGTTCCCGGGCACGAGGTGGACGACATCGACCACCTGGGCAACCGCCGCATCCGTACCGTAGGGGAGCTCATGGCTGACCAGTTCCGGGTGGGCCTAAGCCGCTTGGCCCGGGGGGTGCGGGAGAGGATGGTGATGGGCTCCCCTGATACCCTTACCCCGGCCAAGCTGGTGAACAACCGGCCCCTCGAGGCGGCCATCCGGGAGTTCTTCAGCCGTAGCCAGCTTTCCCAGTTCAAGGACGAGACCAACCCCCTTTCCTCCTTGCGCCACAAGCGGCGCATCTCCGCTTTGGGTCCTGGGGGCCTCACCCGGGAGCGGGCGGGGTTTGACGTGCGGGACGTGCACCGCACCCACTATGGCCGCATCTGCCCGGTGGAAACCCCGGAAGGCGCCAACATCGGCCTCATCACCTCCCTGGCCGCCTACGCCCGGGTGGACGGGCTGGGCTTCATCCGCACCCCCTACCGCCGGGTGAGGAACGGGGTGGTCACCGACGAGGTGGTCTACATGACCGCCACCGAGGAGGACCGGTACACCATCGCCCAGGCCAACACTCCCCTCGAGGGGAACCGCATCGCCACCGACCGGGTGGTGGCCCGGCGCCGGGGTGAGCCGGTGATCGTCTCCCCGGAGGAGGTGGAGTTCATGGACGTGAGCCCCAAGCAGGTCTTCTCCGTGAACACCAACCTCATCCCCTTCCTGGAGCACGACGACGCCAACCGGGCCCTCATGGGTTCCAACATGCAGACCCAGGCGGTGCCCCTTATCCGGGCCCAGGCCCCGGTGGTGATGACCGGCCTCGAGGAGCGGGTGGTGCGGGACTCCCTGGCCGCGGTCTACGCCGAGGAGGACGGGGAGGTGGTGGCGGTGGATGGCCGCCGCATCGCCGTGCGCTATGAGGATGGCCGCTTGGTGGAGTACACCCTGCGCCGCTTCGTGCGCTCCAACCAGGGTACCGCCCTGGACCAGCGCCCCCGGGTGACCGTGGGCCAGAGGGTGAGGAAGGGGGACCTCCTGGCGGATGGCCCGGCCTCCGAGGAGGGCTTCCTGGCCCTGGGGCAGAACGTCCTGGTGGCCATCATGCCCTTTGACGGCTACAACTTCGAGGACGCCATCGTCATCAGCGAAGAGCTTTTAAAGCGGGACTTCTACACCTCCATCCACATCGAGCGCTACGAGATCGAGGCCCGGGACACCAAGCTGGGTCCGGAGCGGATCACCCGGGATATCCCCCACCTCTCCGAGGCGGCCCTGAGGGACCTGGACGAGGAGGGGGTGGTGCGCATCGGGGCCGAGGTGAAGCCCGGGGACATCCTGGTGGGCCGCACCAGCTTCAAGGGGGAGCAGGAGCCCTCCCCGGAGGAGAGGCTTCTGCGCTCCATCTTCGGGGATAAGGCCCGGGATGTGAAGGACACCTCCCTCCGGGTGCCCCCGGGCGAGGGGGGCATCGTGGTGGGTACCCTCCGCCTGCGCCGTGGGGATCCCGGGGTGGAGCTGAAGCCCGGGGTGCGGGAGGTGGTGCGGGTTTACGTGGCGCAGAAGCGCAAGCTCCAAGTGGGGGACAAGCTGGCCAACCGCCACGGGAACAAGGGGGTGGTGGCCAAGATCCTCCCCGTGGAGGACATGCCCCACCTGCCCGACGGCACCCCCGTGGACATCATCCTGAACCCCCTGGGCGTGCCGAGCCGTATGAACCTGGGCCAGATCCTGGAAACCCATCTGGGCCTGGCGGGCTTCTTCCTGGGCCAGCGCTACATCTCCCCGGTCTTTGACGGGGCCACGGAGCCCGAGATCAAGGCCCTTTTGGCCGAGGCCTTCGACCTTTACTTCGGCAAGCGGAAGGAGGAGGGCTTCGGGGTGGACAAGAGGGAGCTCGAGGTCCTGGCCCGGGCGGAGAAGCTGGGTCTGGTGAGCCCCGGCAAAAGCCCGGAGGAGCAGCTTCGGGAGCTTTTCACCCAGGGCAAGGTGGTTCTCTACGATGGCCGCTCCGGCGAGCCCATCGAGGGCCCCATCGTGGTGGGGCAGATGTTCATCATGAAGCTTTACCACATGGTGGAGGACAAGATGCACGCCCGCTCCACCGGCCCCTATTCCCTCATCACCCAGCAGCCTTTGGGCGGTAAGGCCCAGTTCGGCGGCCAGCGCTTCGGGGAGATGGAGGTGTGGGCCCTCGAGGCCTACGGAGCTGCCCACACCCTGCAGGAGATGCTCACCTTGAAGTCCGACGACATCGAGGGCCGCAACGCCGCCTACGAGGCCATCATCAAGGGCGAGGACGTGCCCGAGCCCAGCGTGCCCGAGTCCTTCCGCGTGCTGGTAAAGGAGCTTCAGGCCTTGGCCCTGGATGTGCAGACCCTGGACGAGCGGGATAACCCCGTGGACATCTTTGAGGGCCTGGCATCCAAGCGGTAAGCCGCACCGCAGAAGCGGGATTGCCCTTAAGTGGAGGAGGAATGAAAAAGGAAGTTCGCAAGGTTCGCATCGCCCTGGCCTCTCCGGAAAAGATCCGCTCCTGGAGCTACGGGGAGGTGGAGAAGCCCGAAACCATCAACTACCGCACCCTGAAGCCCGAGCGGGATGGGCTTTTCGACGAGCGCATCTTCGGCCCCACCAAGGACTACGAGTGCGCCTGCGGCAAGTACAAGCGCCAGCGCTTTGAGGGCAAGGTGTGCGAGCGCTGCGGGGTGGAGGTCACCAAGAGCATCGTGCGCCGCTACCGCATGGGGCACATCGAGCTGGCCACCCCGGCGGCCCACATCTGGTTCGTGAAGGATGTGCCCTCCAAGATCGGCACCCTCCTGGACCTCTCCGCCACCGAGCTGGAGCAGGTCCTGTACTTCAGCAAGTACATCGTCCTGGACCCCAAGGGGGCGGTGCTGGATGGGGTGCCGGTGCAGAAGCGCCAGCTCCTCACGGACGAGGAGTACCGGGAGCTCCGCTACGGCAAGCAGGAAACTTACCCCCTGCCCCAAGGGGTGGATGCCCTGGTCAAGGACGGGGAGGAGGTGGTGAAGGGGCAGGAGCTGGCCCCCGGGGTGGTGAGCCGCATGGATGGGGTGGCCCTGTACCGCTTCCCCCGGCGGGTGCGGATCGACTACCTGCGCAAGGAACGGGCGGGCCTCCGCCTGCCCCTCTCCGCCTGGGTGGAGAGGGAGGGCTATAGGCCGGGAGAGATCCTGGCGGAACTCCCCGAGCCCTACCTCTTCCGGTCGGAGGAAGAGGGGGTGGTGGAGCTTAAGGAGCTCGAGGAGGGCCACCTCCTCACCCTCCTCAAGGACGAGGAGGCCGTGGCCCGCTACTTCCTGCCCGTGGGGTTGACCCCCTTGGTGGTCCACGGGGAGGTGGTGGAAAAGGGCCAGCCCCTGGCCGAGGGGCGGGGTCTTTTGCGCATGCCCCGCCACATGACCGCTAAGGAGGTGGAGGCGGAGGAGGAAGGGGATACCGTCTACCTCACCTTCTTCCTGGAGTGGACGGAGCCCAAGGACTATGGGGTGGCTCCCCACATGAACGTGGTGGTGCCGGAAGGAGCCCACGTCCAGGCGGGGGAGAAGGTGGTGGCGGCCATCGACCCCGAGGAGGAGGTGATCGCCGAGGCCGAGGGCATCGTCCACCTGCACGAGCCCGCCAGCATCGTGGTGATGAAGGCCCGCCTCTACCCCTTTGAGGAGGACGTGGAGGTGACCACTGGGGACCGGGTGGCCCCGGGGGATGTCCTGGCGGATGGGGGGAAGGTCAAGAGCGAGATCTACGGCCGGGTGGAGGTGGACCTGGTCCGGAACGTGGTGCGGGTGGTGGAGTCCTACGACATCGACGCCCGCATGGGGGCCGAGGCCATCCAGGCCCTCTTGAAGGAGCTGGACCTGGAGAAGCTGGAGGCCGAGCTCTTGGAGGAGATGAAGCACCCCTCCCGGGCCCGGCGGGCCAAGGCCAGGAAGCGCCTCGAGGTGGTCCGGGCCTTCCTGGACTCCGGCAACCGCCCGGAGTGGATGATCCTCGAGGCGGTGCCCGTGCTTCCCCCCGACCTCCGTCCCATGGTCCAGGTGGACGGGGGGCGCTTCGCCACCAGCGACCTCAACGACCTCTACCGCCGCCTCATCAACCGCAACAACCGCTTGAAGAAGCTCCTGGCCCAGGGAGCCCCGGAGATCATCATCCGCAACGAGAAGCGCATGCTCCAGGAGGCGGTGGATGCGGTCATCGACAACGGCCGCCGCGGCTCCCCCGTTACCAACCCGGGCTCCGAACGGCCTCTTAGGAGCCTCACCGACATCCTCTCCGGCAAGCAAGGCCGCTTCCGCCAGAACCTTTTGGGCAAGCGGGTGGACTACTCGGGGCGGAGCGTGATCGTGGTGGGTCCCCAGCTCAAGCTCCACCAGTGCGGCCTGCCCAAGCGCATGGCCCTGGAGCTCTTCAAGCCCTTCCTCCTCAAGAAGATGGAGGAAAAGGGCATTGCCCCCAACATCAAGGCGGCCCGCAGGATGCTGGAAAGGCAGCGGGACATCAAGGATGAGGTGTGGGACGCCCTTGAGGAGGTCATCCACGGCAAGGTGGTCCTCTTAAACCGCGCTCCCACCCTCCACCGCCTGGGCATCCAGGCCTTCCAGCCGGTTTTGGTGGAAGGCCAGTCCATCCAGCTCCACCCCCTGGTCTGCGAGGCCTTTAACGCCGACTTCGACGGGGACCAGATGGCGGTGCACGTGCCCCTTTCCTCCTTCGCCCAGGCGGAGGCCCGCATCCAGATGCTCTCCGCCCACAACCTCCTCTCCCCGGCCTCCGGGGAGCCTTTGGCCAAGCCCAGCCGGGACATCATCCTGGGGCTTTACTACATCACCCAGGTGCGCCGGGAGAAGAAGGGGGCGGGCCGGGAGTTCGCCACGGTGGAGGAGGCCCTGGCTGCCTACGACCGGGGCGAGGTGGCCTTGAACGCCCCCATCAAGGTGGCGGGCAAGGAGACCAGCGTGGGCCGCTTGAAGTTCATCTTTTCCAACCCTGACGAGGCCCTTTTGGCGGTGGCCCATGGTTTCCTGGACTTGCAGGATGTGGTCACGGTGCGCTACCTGGGCAAGCGCCTGGAAACCAGCCCAGGCCGGGTCCTCTTCGCCCGCATCGTGGGCGAGGCGGTGGGGGACGAGAAGGTGGCCCAGGAGCTTATCCAGATGGATGTGCCCCAGGAGAAGAACTCCTTGAAGGACCTGGTCTACCAGTCCTTCTTGCGCCTAGGGGTCGAGAAGACCGCAAGGCTTCTGGATGCCCTCAAGTACTACGGCTTTACCTTTTCCACCACCAGCGGGATCACCATCGGCATCGACGACGCCATCATTCCCCCCGAGAAGCAGAAGTACCTGGAGGAAGCCGACAGGAAGCTTAGGCAGATCGAGCAGGCCTACGAGATGGGCTTCCTCACCGACCGGGAGCGTTACGACCAGGTGATCCAGCTCTGGACCGAAACCACGGAGAAGGTCACCCAGGCCGTTTTCAAGAACTTTGAGGAGAACTACCCCTTCAACCCCCTCTATGTGATGGCCCAGTCCGGGGCCCGGGGTAACCCCCAGCAGATCCGCCAGCTTTGCGGTATGCGGGGCCTCATGCAAAAGCCCTCGGGGGAGACCTTCGAGGTGCCGGTGCGCTCCTCCTTCCGGGAAGGCCTCACCGTGCTGGAGTACTTCATCTCCAGCCACGGGGCCCGGAAGGGTGGAGCGGACACCGCCCTTAGGACCGCGGACTCGGGCTACCTCACCCGGAAGCTGGTGGACGTGGCCCACGAGATCGTGGTGCGGGAGGCGGACTGCGGCACCACCAACTTTATCTCCGTCCCCCTCTTCCAGCCCGACGAGGTGACCCGCACCCTGCGCCTCAGGAAGCGCTCGGACATTGAGTCCGGCCTCTATGGCCGCGTTCTGGCCCGGGATGTGGAGGTTCTGGGCCAACGCTTGGAGGAAGGGCACTACCTGACCCTCGAGGACGTGGGGCTCATCATCAAGGCGGCGGAGGCCGGGGAGATCAAGGAGGTGCCCGTGCGTAGCCCCCTCACCTGCCAGACCCGCTACGGGGTGTGCCAGAAGTGCTACGGCTACGACCTTTCCATGGCCAGGCCCGTGTCCATCGGGGAAGCGGTGGGGGTGGTGGCGGCGGAGTCCATCGGCGAGCCCGGCACCCAGCTCACCATGCGCACCTTCCACACGGGTGGCGTGGCGGTGGGCACCGATATCACCCAGGGTCTGCCCCGGGTCATCGAGCTCTTTGAGGCCCGCAGGCCCAAGGCTAAGGCGGTGATCTCCGAGATCGACGGGGTGGTGCGCATCGAGGAAACCGAGGAGAAGCTTTCCGTCTTCGTGGAATCCGAGGGCTTCTCCAAGGAGTACAAGCTTCCCAAGGATGCCCGCTTGGTGGTGAAGGATGGGGATTACGTGGAGGCGGGCCAGCCTTTGACCCGCGGGGCCGTGGATCCCCACCAGCTTCTGGAGGCCAAGGGCCCCGAGGCGGTGGAGCGCTACCTGGTGGACGAGATCCAGAAGGTCTACCGGGCTCAGGGGGTGAAGCTCCACGACAAGCACATCGAGATCGTGGTGCGGCAGATGCTCAAGTACGTGGAGGTCACCGACCCCGGGGATAGCCGCCTGCTGGAGGGCCAGGTCCTGGAGAAGTGGGACGTGGAGGCCCTGAACGAGCGGCTCATCGCCGAGGGCAAGACCCCGGTGGCCTGGAAGCCCCTCCTCATGGGGGTCACCAAGAGCGCCCTTTCCACCAAGAGCTGGCTTTCCGCCGCCAGCTTCCAGAACACCACCCATGTGCTCACCGAGGCGGCCATCGCCGGCAAGAAGGACGAGCTCATCGGTCTCAAGGAAAACGTCATCCTGGGCCGCTTGATCCCTGCGGGGACGGGGAACGATTACGTGCGCTTTACCCAGGTGGTGGACAAAAAGACCCTCAAGGCCATCGAGGAGGCCAGGAAGGAAGCGGTGGAGGCCAAGGAGAAGGAGCCTGCCCTTCGCCGCCCCGGCCGCCGCGAGCAGCCTGGGAAGCAGGCCTAAGGCCACCCCACCCTGGCTTTGCCAGGGTGGGGGCTCCTAAGCGCCGCCCCCAGAAGGGCTTTTGCGCCATAATGGGCCCATGCTGGCGCGGATCTACACCGCCTTTCGCCAGGTGGGGGAGGATCTCTTCCACCAAAGGCTCATCTCCGCCACCGCGGGCAACTTTTCCGTGCGCACCAAGGAGGGCTTCCTCATCACCAAAAGTGGGGCGCAGAAGGCCCGCCTCACCCCGGAGGACCTGGTGGAGGTGCCCCTCGAGGGCCCCTTTCCGGAAGGGGCCAGCGTGGAGAGCGTGATCCACCGGGAGGTGTACCGGGCGACCCCGGCCCGGGCCATCGTCCACGCCCATCCCCGGGTGGCGGTGGCCCTTTCCTTGCATTTGGACCGGATTGTTCCCCTGGACCTCGAGGGCCAGTACTACCTGAAGGAGGTTCCCGTGCTTGCCCCCAAGACCACAAGCGCCACCCTGGAGGCTGCTCTGGCCGTGGCGGAGGGCCTTAAGGGGCACCGGGCCTGCCTTTTAAGGGGCCACGGGGCCTTTGCCATAGGGCTTAAGGAGAGGCCGGAGGAAGCCCTTCTGGAGGCCTATAGCCTCCTCACCACCTTGGAGGAGAGCGCGGAGATCCTCTTGTACCACCGCCTTTGGGGGAAGGGATGAGGGTACTCTTTGTGGAGGGCAAGGAAAAGGAGGTCCTTTTAGACTTGGCCCGGGAGCTTCCCCATCCCTACTGGCTGCTTGCGGGGGAAGGGATTTGGCTTTTGGAGGTGTTTGGCGCCGGGGAGGAAGCCATGGCCAAGGCCAGGGCCCTGCCCGGGGTTAAGGTTTGGGCCTTTACCCTGCAGGATGGGGTAGTCTATAGGGGATGCGGGAAGAAATCGGCTACATCCCCGTAGGGGAGGCGGAGCTTTACGTGGAGGACGTGGGGGACGAGCATGCCCCGGCCCTCCTGGTCCTTCACGGAGGGCCTGGGGGGAACGCCTACGCCTTGAGGGAAGGGCTTCAGGACTACCTGGAGAATTTCCGGGTCATCTACTTCGACCAGCGGGGTTCTGGCCGGAGCCTGGAGCTTCCCCAGGACCCCAGGCTTTTCACCATAGATGCCCTGGTGGAGGATACCGTGGCCCTGGCCGAGGCCTTGGGGCTGGAGCAGTTTCATCTTCTGGCCCACGGCTTCGGAGCCCTGGTGGCCTTGGAGCTCCTCCGCCGCTACCCGGAGGTCCTGGGGGCGGTGCTCCTTTCCCCCTGGGTGAGCTTCCCCTGGCTTTCCGCAAGGCTTGCGGAGGCGGCGGGACTTGAGCCTTTGGCCGATCCCGAGGCGAACCTGAGGGCGGCCTTGGAGAAGGCGGAGCCCAAGTTCCTCTTCGACCGCCTCATGTTTCCCACCCCCCATGGCCGCCTGGAGTACGAGTGGGTGGTGGAGGGTTCGGGCATCCTGGGGCCGGATACCCCGGCCTTGGCCTTTTGGAAAAACGGTCTCTGGCGGCTAGACTACACTCCGTACCTCTCCCCAAGCCGCAAGCCGGTGGCCCTGGTGGTGGGGGAGAAGGACGGTACCAGCTACCCCTATGCCGAGGAGGTGGCGGAGCGCCTCAAAGCCCCTATCCGGGTGATATCTGGGGCTGGGCACTACCCCTGGATCGACCAGCCCGAGGCTTTTGGCGAGGCCTTCCGGGAGAGCCTCGAGGGCCTGCTGGCTCCCTGGAGGGTGTGAGGGATGCCCTTCCAGGGCCAGGAAGGGTGGTAAACTCAGGGCGTCACCGGGGGTGCCCTCTTATGGGGCTGAGAGATACCCTTGGAACCTGATCCGGGTAATGCCGGCGTAGGGAAGGTGACCAAGGCCCCTCCCGGTGACAAGGAGGGGTTTTATGTTAAGGATCTTTGCCCTGCTGGTCCTTCTGGCCTTCGGCTTCGCCCAGGAGATCACCGTCCTCACCCACAGCAGCTTTTCCCTGGATAAGGGGCTCATCGCCCGGTTTGAGCGGGAAACCGGCCTGAAGCTTCGCTTCCTTAAAGGGGGGGATGCCGGGGAGACCCTAAACCGGGCCATCCTCACCAAGGGAGCCCCCATCGCCGACGTGATTTACGGCTTTGACAACACCTTCCTCTCCCGGGCCCTCGAGGCGGACATCCTCCTGCCCTATCGTAGCCCCGAGATCCAAAACTTGAAGGCCACCTTGCTTCTGGACCCTACCTTCCGCGCCCTTCCCGTGGACTACGGTTGGGTGAGCCTGAACTACGACCGGGCTTACTTCAAGGACCGTCCCTTGCCCAAAACTCCCCAGGACCTAACCCGGCCTGAGTTCGCCAGGCTTCTGGTGGTGCAAAACCCCGCCACCAGCTCCCCGGGCCTGGCCTTTCTCATGGCCACGGTGGCCCGCTTCGGCGAGGATGGCTACCTGGACTTCTGGGCCAAGCTCAGGGATGGAGGGGTGCGGGTGGCCAAGGGCTGGAGCGAGGCCTACTACACCCACTTCACCCTTTACAAGGGGGATAGGCCCCTGGTGGTCTCCTACACCACCAGCCCCGCCGCCGAGGTCTACTATTCCGAGGGGAAGTACCAAGAGCCGCCCACGGGGAACCTCTTCCCCGAGCTGGCCTTCTTCCAGGTGGAGTTCGTGGGGATCCTGAAGGGGACCAAGAACCTGGAGGGGGCCAGGAAGGTGGTGGACTGGCTCCTTTCCAAGCCGGTCCAGGAGAACCTTCCCACGGAGATGTGGATGTACCCGGCCCGCCGGGATGCCAGGCTCCCCGAGGTCTTCCGCTTCGCGCCTGAGCCCCTTGGGAGTGTGCGTATGGACCCCAGGGCCATGGCCCAAAACCGGGAGCGCTGGATCGAGGAGTGGACCAAGGTGGTCCTGCAGGGGCAAAGCCCCGAGTCGGTGCGCCAGGGCAGGCGGTAGCGCCTCCCTCAGGCTGGGAAGGTGCCGGGCGGCTTGGGGGTTAGGCTTAGGAGGATGGCCTACGGAGGCTTTTTCGTCCTCCTCTTCCTGGGCTTAGCCCTCTTTTACCCCCTTTTCCGCATCCTGGCCCTGGGGGTAGGGGAGGGGTTTGCCCGGGCCCTGGCGAACCCCTACTACTGGGAGCGCTACCTCTGGAGCCTGGAGTATGGGCTTCTTTCCGCCCTCTTCACCTTGTCCCTGGCCCTGCCCCTGGCCTTCCTCTTCCGCCGTCGCTTTCCCCTTAGGGGGGTTTTCCTGGCTCTTTCCACCTTGCCCTTTGTCCTGCCCACCCCGGTAGTGGCCCTGGGGTTTTTAGCCCTCCTGGGCCCCAGGGGACTTTTGGGGGTGGACCTTTACGGCACCAAGGCCATCCTTTTTCTGGCCGCCATTTTTTACAACCTGGGCCTTGCCCTCAGGATCCTCCTGCCGGTGGCCTTGAACCTGGAGGGCCCCTTGCAGGCGGCCCGGGTCCTGGGGGCCTCGAGCCCCAGGGCTTTTCTAAGGGTAGGGCTTCCCCTCCTCCTCCCCGCCTTGGGTTCTGCGGGGCTTTTGGTGTTCATCTACGCCTTTTCCGCCTTCGGGGTTCCTCTCCTCCTGGGGGGGCCCCGGTACGCCACCCTCGAGGTGGAGGTCTACACCCTTTTGGCCTACCGCCTGGCCTTCCCCGAGGCCAGCGCCCTCATGCTTTTGGAGATCCTCACCCTGGGCCTCGCCGTGGCCCTCTACCTGCGCCTCCGGCCTTACCCCCTGTCCCCCGGAGGGCTTCTTCCCCCTCCTCCTTGGGCCTATACCCTGGGCCTAGGCGTCCTTTTTCTCCTCCTTTTTGCCCCCTTGTGGGGGCTTTTTCTGCGCCTGGACCTAGGGGCCTTGGCCGCCGCCTGGGCCTCGGAGGACTTCACTCCCCTTTCCGTGGCGTTGGGGAATAGCCTCCGCTTCACCCTCTTGGCCCTGGCCCTGGCGCTTCCTTTGGGAGTGGCTTATGCCGCAGCAGCCCGCCGGAGCCCCCTCATGGACCTCTTGGGGCTTTTCCCCCTCATGCTGAGCCCGGTGGCCGTGGGCCTCGGCTACCTTTTGGCTTACCCGAACCTCCGGGGCTCCTTGCTCCTTTTGCTTGTCGCCTATGCCCTTCTGGCCTACCCCCTCCTTGCCCGGGCCCTCCTGCCTGCCTTAAGAAGCCTTTCCCCAAGCCTCCTCGAGGCGGCCCGGGTCCTGGGGGCCACGCCCCTTCGGGCGTTTTTGCGGGTGGAGATCCCCCTGGTCTTTCCCGCCTTGCAATCCGGGCTGGCCCTGGCCTTGGCGGCCATTTTGGGGGAGTTTGGAGCCACCCTGGTGCTTTGGCGGCCCGAGTGGACCACCCTGACCCTGGCCATCTATGAGCGCCTGGGCCGACCCGGGGAGGCTCCCTTCCGGGAGGCCTTGGCCATAGCCGCCCTTCTGGCCCTTCTCTCGGGGCTTGCCTTCTATCTCCTGGACCGGGGAAGAGGGCGGCTGGGCTAGAATCCCTGGCACCGGGGGCAGAAGTGGGTGCCTCTTCCCGCCACCACTCTTTTGGCGATGGGTGTGCCGCAAACCGGGCAGGGAAGCCCTGTGCGGCCGTAGACGGCGTGGCGCATCTGGAAGCTTCCCGGTAGGCCATCGGGCTGCTGGTAGGTGCGGTCGGAAAGGGTGCTTCCTCCTAAGGCCACGGCCTCGGCCAGCACCTCCTTAAGGGCCAGGAAAAGCCTTTGGGCTTCTGCCTCCGTAAGCTCCCGCCCTCGGCGGAAAGGGGAAAGGCGGGCCCTAAAAAGGGCCTCATCGGCGTAGATGTTCCCCACCCCGGCGGCCAGACGCTGTTCCAGAAGGAGGGCCTTGAGGGGCTTCTGGCTTCCCTTTAGCCCCAGCCAGAACTCGTGGAACCGGAAATCTTCCGAAAGAGGCTCCGGGCCCAGTTGAAGGAGAAGGGGGATCTTCTGGTAATCCCCCTTCCTCACCACCCAGATGCGGCCAAAGCGCCGGGGGTCGTGGAAGAAGATCTCACGGTCCTCCAGCTGGAAGGCCACCCGGGTGTGGGGGCTCCTTTCCAGGCGAAAGCCCCCCGTCATCCCCAGGTGGACCACCATCTCCCACCCTTCCGTGAGGGCGAAGAGGAGGAACTTCCCCCGGCGCCGGATTCCCTCTACCCTTTGGCCTTCCGCCCGTTCCGTGTGGCGGTAGCGCCTGGGATCCCGGTGTTCCAGTTGGAGAAGCCTCTTGCCCACAAAGAGGGGAAGAAGCTTCCTCCTCGTGGTTTCCACCTCCGGTAGCTCGGGCATGGGGTCTAGTCCACGGGCACGGGCTGGCCCTTCTCGTTCACCGCCACGTAGGTGAGTTCCCCCTTGGTGGCCAGCACGCGGCCATCTTCCTGGCCGAAGTGCTCCTTATAGACCTCCACCTCCACGGTCAAGGAGGTGCGCCCCACCCGTACCACCTTGGCCACCACCTCCAGGAGGTCCCCGGTACGGATGGGTACCTTGAACTCCACGCTGCTCACCGCCACGGTTACCACGGGCTTTCTTGCCCTGCGGGCGGCGGCGTAGGAACCCACCTTGTCCATAAGGCCCAGCACGAAGCCGCCAAAGGCAGCCCCCAGGGGATTGGTGTGCTCGGGGAAGACGAGCTCTAAGGTGCGTGCCTCCATACCTTTCCCAGGCTACCCCAGGAGAAGGTCAGTGAGGCGGGCCATCTCCCGGTCTTTCTCGGTGATGCCACCGGCGCTATGGGTCCACCACTCCACCGTGACCCGTCCCCACTCCACGGTGAGGCGGGGGTGGTGGCCCTTGGCCTCGGCCAACTCGGCCACCCTGTTGGCGAAGACCATCGCCTCCTGGAAGTTGGCAAAGCGGAAGGTTTTGACCAGGCGCTCGGGGTTTTGCCGGGTTTCCCAGTCCATGCCTTAAGGGTAAGGGAAAACCCCGGGCACCCGTGTGCCCGGGGTTTGGTTTGGTTGCGGGGGCGGGATTTGAACCCGCGACCTTCGGGTTATGAGCCCGACGAGCTACCAGGCTGCTCCACCCCGCGTCGCCATCCTTAACTATAGCGGGAAGAAGGGGGTGTGTCAAGCACCTTGCCCGGGTTCAGGAACCCCTCGGGGTCAAGGAGGTCCTTTAGTTTTCGCATCAATTCCAGAGCAGCCCCGTGTTCTAAGGGTAGATACTTCTTCTTCCTCAGGCCTACCCCGTGCTCAGCGGTGCAGGTGCCTCCCAACTCCAAGGCTTTTCGCACCAGGGCCGCGGCGTAGGCCTCCGCCTTGGGGTAGTCCTGGGGCAGGATGGGGACCAGGGTGTGGAAGTTCCCATCCCCCACGTGGCCCAGGATGTTTCCGGTAAGGCCCATTTCCTCAAGAAGCCCTTGGGCGTAGCGCACCATCTCCGGTAGACGGGAAAGGGGGACGGCCACGTCGGTGATCACGAAGCGATGGCCGGGGAAGAGGTGCACCAGGGCCCAGTAGGCCTGGTGGCGGGCTTCCCACTGGCGCCTGCGCTCCTCTTCGGTCTTGGCGGCCTCCACCTTCAAGGCCCCTGCCTCCCGCATGATCTCCAGGGCCAGGGCGCTTTCCGCCTCCAGGGCCTCCCGGGTGGAGGAGTGGAACTCCAGAAAGAGGGCCGGGCGCTCCGGGAAGCCCGCCTGAAGGTAGCGGTTTAGGGCCCTTAGGGCTAGTTCATCCAGTAGCTCCAGCCGGGCCACGGGAAGCCCGCTGGCCATTACCTTGTAGCTGGCCTCCGCGGCCTCTTCCACCCGGGGGAAGAAGACCCTCAGGGTGTGGATGTGCTCGGGCAAGGGGTGGAGCCTTAAGGTGAGGCGGGTGATGATCCCCAAGGTGCCCTCCGAGCCGATGAAGAGGTCTTTCAGGTCATAACCGGCGCTGGTTTTGCGTACCCCCCGGCCGAGCTCCAGGACCTCCCCGTTGGCCAAGACCACTTGCAGGGCCAGGACATTCTGCCGCATCCCTCCGTAGCGCACCGTGGTGGTGCCGCTGGCGTTGGTGGCGGCCATACCGCCTAGGGTGGCGTCCGCCCCGGGGTCCACGGGGAAGAAGAGCCCTGTACCCTTTAGGGCTTCGTTTAGCGCCTTGCGGGTGAGGCCGGGCTCTACCACGCAAAGGAAGTCCTGGGGCCTCACCTCCAGGACCCGGTTCATCCGGCTCAGGTCCAGGCTGATGGCCTCCCTGACGGGGTAGAGGTGGCCCTCGAGGCTCGTCCCCGCCCCGAAGGGGATCACGGCCACGCCCCACGCCCGGGCCCACTGGAGGGCCTTCTGCACGTCCTCTACCCCCTCGGGGTAGACCACGGCCAGAACGGGCCTCGCCTCGGGGTAGCCCTCGTCTTTTCCATGGCGCAGGCGTTCGCTTTCCGAGAGGTCCACCTGTCCGGGGAAGAGGCGTCTTAGGGCCTCGAGCTTTTCCATACCCCTGAGTTTACGCCGCCCTTCCCCTTCTCCAAAGAGGGGCCAGGCCGAGGAGGAGCCCCCCGGCCAGGAGGAAGGGGAGGGGAAGGGCCACCCCCGCCAGGGCCCCGCCCAGGAGGGGGCCTAAGGGGGCCAGGGCCCCACTTAGGAAGAGAAAGCCTCCCGCCACCCGGCCCCGAAGCTCCGGGGGGGCCTCACCTAGGCGGATGGCCCCGGCCACTGCGCCGAAGAGGGCACCTCCAGCCCCCAGGAGAAAGGCCGATCCCGCAAGGAGGGGCCAAGGGGGAAGGAGAGCTCCTCCCAAAAGACCGAGCCCCGCAAGGCCCAGGGCTAGCCTTAGCGTCCTCCCTTCCCCCAGCCTTCCCAAGACCGCCCCTACCAGGAGCCCTCCCAAGGCCCCTCCGAGGCTTTGGGCCGCGCCCAGAAGGCCCAAGGCCCAGGGGGCTTCCCCCAGGCCCCGCAGGACTAGGAAGGGCAGGAGGCCAGCGAAGAGAGCATAGGCCACGTTTAGGAGGGCTTCCAAGATGAGAAGGGGGCGGAGAGGGCTTTGCCAAAGGAAGCGCAGGCCCGAGAGGCTTCCCCCTTCGAGCCTCCCCGGGGGCCTTGGGGGCAGGGGGAGGGTGCGGTAGAGCCCGGCCGCGAGGAAGAGGAGCCCGCTTCCCAGGCCTACGGTCCAAGGGCGGCTTCGGGTGAAGAGGAGGCCCGCGAAAAGGTCGGAGAGGGTGTCGGCGGCGGTGTAGAGGGCTCCCAGCTTCCCCCGGGCTTGGGCTAAGGCCTCTTTGGGGAGGAGGTCAGCGAGGAGAGCCCCGGCAGCCACCATCCGCAGGGCCTCCAGGAGGGCGAAGAGAAAGCCCAAGAGGTAGAGGGGGAGGGGAGAGGGGGCACCGAGGAGGGGAAGGAGGGCCAGAGTGAGCCCTCCCTGGCCCGAAGCGGCCAGGAGGAGGAGCCTGCCTCTGGGCCACCGGTCGGCCAGATGTCCCCCATAGAGGGCGAAGAGGGGCTCGGCGAGAAGGCGCAGGGTTAGGGCTAGGCTAGCCTCCAGGGGACTTAGGGCCCCAAGGGCGGCCAGGGTGGCGTGGGCGAAGTAGAAGAACCCCGCCCCGAAGAGGCGGAGGGCTTCCAGGGCAAGGAGCGGGGCCGCAAGCATTAGGGGACGCTGGTCAAGAAGAGAAGCCTGCCTTCCGGGGTCCCCTCCACCTGGGTGGGCGCGTGCAGGTTCCAGGCGAAGGGCTTCACGTAGACCCGCCGCGTCCGGCCGCCGATCTTGGCCTCCTGCACTTCCTTGAGCATCGCCTCCACCCCGCCTGTCTCTGTCATGGGTACCCCTCTTTTGCTTAGATGAACTTACAAAGGATTCGCAAGGTTACCGCCCCATGGTTCGGAAAATGCTTGGGTAGCGGCTTGGGTTAGCTTAATGCCTGGGCACTGAGCCCAGAGGGTGTAAGGGCTAGAGCGGTAGACGTCCCTAGGTCAGGACCCCTACTCCACTTTTCGCCTCATGACTTCTAGTCGCTTGGGGTGGAAGGGTCCTAGAGTAAGGGGGAGCAAGGCCAGGAACCCCAAGGCTCCGAGGAGAAGGGGTAGGGCTGGATCGCCCATACCCAGGACCCCCGCCCCCAGGCCTCCCAGGGCCCCGGCCCCGTAGAGGAGGGCCCGGATGACGGCGAGGCTTGGGGCTAGGCCCTCCCTGGGCAGAAGCCAGCCCCGCACTGCCCTAAGGTGGGTGCTGAGGAGGGCCACGGCCAGGCCTAGCAGGGGAGGGGTGGCGAGGAGAAAGGGGAAGGGGAGGAGGAGGCCCATTCCCCCGAGGGCTGCCCCTAATGGGGCCAGCTTGAAGACTAGGGCCGGTGGAACCCGCCCGGCCAAGTAACTTCCCAGGGTGTAGCCCAGGCTCTGCAGGGTGAAGACCAGACCGAAAAGGGCTTCCGGGGTACCCCCCCGGAGGACCAAAAGGCCTAGCAGGGCGGTGGTGAGGGCATGGGACAGGGTGAAGAGGAGCGAGGCGAGAAGGTAGGGCCTGAGAGGGGTGTAGAGCAGGAGGCGGCGAAGCGCCCGACCCCAGGACTCGGGCTTGGCTTCCTCTTTTTTCCCCTCTTCCTCCCCCATGAGGGCGGGGCGGAGGAGGGTCCAGGCCAGGAGGAGGATCCCGGCGGAAAGGCAGTAAGGAAGGGCAGGGTGGAGAGCGAAAAGAGCAGGGCCCAAGCCCGTCCCCACCAGGCCCCCTACCTCCCAGGCGGCATAGAGCTTGCCGCTCTTTTCTGCCAGGTTGGCCCGGTCCCTCCGCACCAGGAGGCCTTCCCAGGCCACGATGGCCAGGTCGGTGAGGACCATGAGGGGGTAGGCGTAGAGGACCAGGAGAGCAGCCTGCCTCGGCAGGAAGGGAAGGGGGAGGAAGAGAAGCCCCCGGGCTAGGCGTAACCCTAGAAGGGTCCGGGCTAGGCCTCGCCGCTCCACCCAAGGGCTGAGGAAGAGCAGGGGTCCCAGGGTGAGGTAGCCCAAGGCGGCGAAGAGGCCCACCCAGAAGGCTTCCCCCGTGCGGGCTATCTCTAGGGCGAGGGCGCTAAAGCCCAAGGAGGCCCCGAGGTCGCTCAGGGCCTCGGCTAGGACAGATCCGTTAGGCCTCACAGGTCGTGTCAAGGTTTATGTGTAAGCGTCTGTGTACGAGGGGCATACCTTTCCCGAAGCATCCCTTCCAACACCTCCTGCGCCTCAGCAAAACCCTTCAGCCTCCCTTGTCCACCCCCCTCCTGCCTTTCGGGCTCCAAGTAAAGAAGCTTGTACACCGCCTTCTCCTTGGGAAACCTGTGGTCCCGCACCTTCGTCCCCCGCCGCACCTCGCCGGATCAACCGCTCCATCAGGTGAGGGCCTGCCCCTCACCGCCATCCCCTCCCCACCAGGGGCGCCAGGCCGAGGAGAAGCCCTCCGGCCAAAAGGAAGGGGAGGGGGAGGGCCACCCCCGCCAAAGCCCCGCCCAGGAGGGGGCCTAAGGGGGCCAGGGCCCCGCTTAGGAAGAGAAAGCCTCCCGCCACCCGGCCCCGAAGCTCCGGGGGGGCCTCACCTAGGCGGATGGCCCCGGCCACTGCGCCGAAGAGGGCACCTCCAGCCCCCAGGAGAAAGGCCGATCCCGCAAGGAGGGGCCAAGGGGGAAGGAGAGCTCCTCCCAAAAGACCGAGCCCCGCAAGGCCCAGGGCTAGCCTTAGCGTCCTCCCTTCCCCCAGCCTTCCCAAGACCGCCCCTACCAGGAGCCCTCCCAAGGCCCCTCCGAGGCTTTGGGCCGCGCCCAGAAGGCCCAAGGCCCAGGGGGCTTCCCCCAGGCCCCGCAGGACTAGGAAGGGCAGGAGGCCAGCGAAGAGAGCATAGGCCACGTTTAGGAGGGCTTCCAAGATGAGAAGGGGGCGGAGAGGGCTTTGCCAAAGGAAGCGCAGGCCCGAGAGGCTTCCCCCTTCGAGCCTCCCCGGGGGCCTTGGGGGCAGGGGGAGGGTGCGGTAGAGCCCGGCCGCGAGGAAGAGGAGCCCGCTTCCCAGGCCTACGGTCCAAGGGCGGCTTCGGGTGAAGAGGAGGCCCGCGAAAAGGTCGGAGAGGGTGTCGGCGGCGGTGTAGAGGGCTCCCAGCTTCCCCCGGGCTTGGGCTAAGGCCTCTTTGGGGAGGAGGTCAGCGAGGAGAGCCCCGGCAGCCACCATCCGCAGGGCCTCCAGGAGGGCGAAGAGAAAGCCCAAGAGGTAGAGGGGGAGGGGAGAGGGGGCACCGAGGAGGGGAAGGAGGGCCAGAGTGAGCCCTCCCTGGCCCGAAGCGGCCAGGAGGAGGAGCCTGCCTCTGGGCCACCGGTCGGCCAGATGTCCCCCATAGAGGGCGAAGAGGGGCTCGGCGAGAAGGCGCAGGGTTAGGGCTAGGCTAGCCTCCAGGGGACTTAGGGCCCCAAGGGCGGCCAGGGTGGCGTGGGCGAAGTAGAAGAACCCCGCCCCGAAGAGGCGGAGGGCTTCCAGGGCAAGGAGCGGGGCCGCAAGCATTAGGGGACGCTGGTCAAGAAGAGAAGCCTGCCTTCCGGGGTCCCCTCCACCTGGGTGGGCGCGTGCAGGTTCCAGGCGAAGGGCTTCACGTAGACCCGCCGCGTCCGGCCGCCGATCTTGGCCTCCTGCACCTCCTTGAGCATCTCCTTCACCCCCTTCCGGGTTACCCCCAAGGTAGCAGGGGGGAGGTTACGCGGGGTTACGTGGAAAGGGTTCCACAGCTGGCCTCCCGCGTAACCTCGCGTAACCTCTGGCCCCCCACGTAACCCGCCTCGTGGCACCCTGGGGGCATGAGGGGCAAGGTTCTTCTTCTCCTCTTGGCCTGGCTTCTCTGCCGGCCTTCCGGGCCCTTCTTGGCCTGCTGGGACCCCAACTGCTTTCCCCCGGCCTCACACCCCGTACTCCCGGCGGAGCCTCGCCACCCGGGCCTGGGCGATGGGAAGGCGGGGGTCTTCGGGGGGAAGCCTCTCCAGGAGGGCCTCCCAAAGCTCCAGGTCCTCCCCCAGGCGCTCCGCCAGGGTGAGGAGGAGGTCTAGCCTCCCGCTGGCGAGCACCGCTTGCCTCAGGGTCTCCTCCAGCTCCAGGCGGAGTTCCTCCACCCCTGGGGCCTGGCTCCAGGGGAGGAGGGGGCCCCGGTAGAGGGCTAGGGCCCCTTCCAGATCCCCCTGGGAGAGGGCCTTTAGGAAGGCCGAAAGGTCCGAGGGGGGAGGGGTTGCCAGGCGGTAAGGAGCGCAGGAGACCCGGAGGTCTTTTCCCCGCAGGCGGTGGAGGAGGGCCTTCAGAGCCCCTAGGTTGGGCTCCCCGTAAAGCGCCTCCGCCAGGGCCTCTCCGGAGAGGCCCTCCTTGTGGGCGAGGAGGAGGGCCAAGGCCTCGGTGCCCCTGGGGCCTAGGGAGGGAAGGGGGCCTTCCCCAAGGAGGCGAAGGAGGGGCGCTTCGGCCTGGCCCAGGAGGAAGGCGCGGGCCTCCGGGCGGAGGCCGGGGGCAAGCCCCGGGGCCAGGGGGGCTTCCACCTCCACGCCAAGGGCCTTTAGGCGGGACTCGGCCAGGAGGGCGTAGAGGGCCCCATCTTCCCGCAAAAGGCCGTGGGCGGCGAGAAGGCAGGCCTCATCCCCCTCCCCAAGCCCCCGGGCGAGGAGGTAAAACCCCCAGGGCCAGCCCTCCCGGGGGAGGAAGACCTGGGCCCCCTCTAGGAGAAGCCGGACCTCCGGGGGGTCCAGGGCCAGGGCGCCAAGGACGAGGAAACTCGCGAGGCTTGGCGGCGCCAGGAGGGGGAGGAGGCCCCGGAGGAGGTTCCCCGCCCTCCCCCGGTTTCCCCGGAGGAGGTGGGCCAGGGCCAGGGTGTGCCCCGCGAGGAGGCGCACCCCGGGGGAGGGGTGGGGCAAAAAGGGCTCCGCCTCCTCCAGGACCGGAGGGAGGGGGGTGGTGCCGAAGAAGAGCTCGAGGCGCAAGTGATGCAAGGTGGTCCAGGGGGAGGGGTCCTTGAGGCGGGCGAGGGCCGCGTGGGCCAGGGCCTCGGGCCGGCCCAGGCGCTCCAGGGCCATGGCCAGGGCCAGGTGGAGCCGGGCCTCCCCCTTGGCGTCCCCCTGGAAGCGGCTTAGGGCCTCCTCCAGGGCCAAGGCCCCCGCCCTTGGGGGAAGGGCCAGGCCCAGGTGGTAGAGGGTGAGGGGGGTCTGGGCCCTCTGGGCGGCCTCCCAGGCCAGGGCCCGGTAGGCGCTCGAGTTCCCCTTGCGGGCCTCCACGAAACCTAAAAGGGCCAGGCGTTCCGCCTCCGGGAGGTCCTCTTGGGCGCCTTGCAAAAGGGCCAGGGCCTCCCCGTCCTTCCCCTCCTCCAGGAGGCGGAGGGCCGGGGCGAGGAGAGGCTTCCCCATAGGGGAAACCTACAGGCTCCCCCTTCCCTTGGGAGGGAAGGGAGGCACATTGCAGGGGCACCCCTTGGCCTTGCTCCGGCGTCCGGGCCCGATCACGTCGGGGGCGCGGGCTCCTCCTTTGCCAGAACGGCGCCGCCCTCTTTCCGGTTCGCCAGGAAGAGGGCCAGGCCCGCTACCTCCTCCACCTGGACCTGGCCTTAAGCCCCCTAGGCCTCCCCCTTGAGGATGGCTTCAATCCGCTCCAGGGCCTCCTTAGGCAGGTCCACCCCGGCGGCTCCCAGGCTTTCTCGGATCTGCTCGGGCCGGGTGGCCCCGGTGATGGCGCTGCTGATTTCAGGAAGCCTGAGCACCCAGGCCAGGGCCAGCTGGGTGCGGGTGAGGCCCAGCTCGTCCGCCACCTCCTTGAGCCTCAGCACCTTCTTCCGGTTTTCCTCCGTGAGGAAGCGCTCGGCGAACTGGGGGTAGCGGGCGAAGCGGCTGTCCTCGGGGATTCCCTGGTCGTACCGCCCGGTGAGCATGCCCATGGCCAAGGGGCTCCAGACCACCAGGCCCAGGCCAAAGCGCTGGGCCTCGGGGAGGATCTCCCCCTCCACCCGCTCCCGGTAGAGCATGGAGTACTGGGGTTGCTCCACCACGGGCGGGTGGAGGCCGTTTTCCCGGGCGAAGGCCACCGCCTCGGCGATCCTGGCGGCGGGCCACTCCGAGGTACCCCAGTAGAGGGCGTAGCCCCTTTCCACGATGGTGTGCATGGCGTAGACGATCTCCTCCATGGGCACCTCGGGGTCGTAGCGGTGGGCGAAGAAGAGGTCCACGTAGTCGGTCTTTAGCCGCTTTAGGCTTTGGGTAATGCTCTCCAGGAGGTGTTTCCGGCTTAGGCCCCGGTCGTTGGGGTCCTCCGACATGGGCCAGTAGGCCTTGGTGGAGAGGACCAGGGTGTGCCGGGGGAACTCCTTAAGGACCTCCCCCATGATCTCCTCGGCAAGGCCCTTGGCGTAGACGTCGGCGTTGTCGAAGAAGTTGACCCCACCTTCATAGGCGATCTTGACGATCTCCTGGACCGTCTCCTTGTCCTTGACCACGTCCCCGAAGGTGACCCAGGCCCCCAGGGAGATCTCCGAGACCTTAAGCCCCCATTTGCCCAGTTTCCGATAGCGCATCTCGCCCATGGCTACCGGAGTTTACCCCTCGAGGCGGAAATTGACCAGCGGGTCAGTCCCCCATCTCCAGCTCCCCTCCCGGGGCCTGGAAGCCGATTCGCTTGTGGGTGCCGTCGCAGAAGGGCTTGTTCCCCGATCCCCCGCAGCGGCAAAGGGAAACCCTTCCCTCTCGAACCTCCTCCCGTCCCCCGATGCGCACCACGATGCGCTGGCCTTCCAAGCGGATGGGCCCGTTTTCCACGAACACCAGCCTCATAATTCCTATAATACGTGGTATACTCGGTCCAACTATGAAACGCCTCTTACGGGTTTTTGCCTGGCTTTTGGGCCTGGCCATCCTGGCGGCTTTGGGGGTGGTCCTGGCGGCCTATGCCACCCTGCGGGCCTCCCTCCCCCAGGTGGAAGGGCGGATGGTTCTGAAGGGGCTTTCCGCACCCGTGGAGGTGGGGCGGGATGCCCGGGGGGTGGTGCGGATCCGGGCCCAGACCCTAAAGGATCTCCTCTTCGCCCAGGGCTTTGTTCACGCCCAGGAAAGGCTTTGGCAGATGGAGTTTCAGCGGCGGGTGGGCCAGGGAAGGCTTTCCGAGGTGCTGGGGGAGGCCACCCGGGCCCAGGACCGCTTCCTGCGCACCTGGGGCTTTTACCAGGCGGCAAAGAGCGCCTACGAGCGGCTTTACCCTGAGGAGAAAGAGGCGGTGGATGCCTACGTGGCCGGGGTGAACGCCTTTTTGCGAAGCGGGGCTCCCCTTTCCCCCGAGTTCCGCCTCCTCGGCTTCCGCCCCGAGCCCTGGACGGGGCCGGATGTGTTGGTCTGGGCCAAGATGATGAGCTTTGACCTTTCCGGGAACTGGGAGGAGGAGCTTCTGCGCCACCGCCTCCTGGCCCGGGGGGTCAGTACGGAAAGGCTTCTGGAGCTCATCCCCCCTTACCCGGAGGACGCTCCCACCATCCTGCAAGGGGAGGACCTGGGGCTTTCCCTGAAGCGGGAGGAAGCCCCGGCGGCCCTTCTTGAGATGGCCCCGCCCCGTTTTCTGGAGGCCAGCAACAACTGGGTGGTGGCGGGGAGCCGCACGGTCACGGGGAAGCCCTTCCTGGCCAACGATCCCCATCTGCGCCTGGGGGCTCCCAGCCTCTGGTTCCTCATGGCCCTGGAAGCCCCTGGCTACCGGGTTATCGGGGCCAGCCTCCCTGGGGTTCCCGGGATCGTCATCGGGCGCAACGACCGCATCGCCTGGGGGGTCACCAACGTGGGGGCGGATGTACAGGACCTCTACCTCCTGGAGGACGTGGAGGGGAAAGGGTACCGCTACAAGGGCCAGGTACTTCCCTACCGGGTTCGGGAGGAGCGGATCCGGATCAAAGGGGGAAAGGAGGAGGTCCTTCGGGTGCGGGAAACGGTCTATGGACCGGTGATCACCGACGCCCTCGAGAACCCTCCCCAGGTTCCCATGGCCCTTCGCTGGGTGAGCCTGGATGAGGAGGACCACATCCTCATGGCCTATCTGGGGATCAACCGGGCGCAGAACTGGCAGGAGTTCGTGGCCGCTCTAAGCCACTACTCCGCTCCCAGCCAGAACTTCGTCTACGCCGATGTGGAGGGCAACATCGGCTACATCGCTCCCGGAAAGTTTCCCATCCGCAGGGAAGGGCACACGGGCATGGTGCCGGTGCCGGGGAATGGGGAATGGGACTGGCAGGGCTACCGCAAGCCGGAGGACTGGCCCAAGGTGCTGAACCCCAAGGAGGGCTTCCTGGTCACTGCCAACAACAAGGTCACTCCCCAGGGCTTCCCCTACGCCCTCACCTACGATTGGGCCGAACCCTACCGGGCGGAGCGCATCCGGGAGCTCCTCCTGGCCAAGGAAAGGCTTTCCCTCGAGGACATGAAGGCCATTCAGCAGGACCAGAAGACCCTCCTCTTCCGGGACTTCCGCCCGGTGCTGGAGCTCCTAAACCCCCTTTCTGAAAGGGCCAAGGCCGTTCGGGAAAGGCTTTTGGCCTGGGATGGGAGCATGGATAAGGGTTCGGAGGAGGCCTTGGTCTTCGCCCTGTGGTACACGGAGCTCACCCGCTTGCCCCAAAGGGAGGTGGGGGAGGAGTTCTGGGACGAGCCCCGCTACCTCCTGCGGGCCATGCGGGAAGGGGATCCAAACTGCGACCAGCCGGGCACCGAGTACCGGGAGGCCTGCCTGGACTTCGCCGCCTTGGCCCTGGAAAGGGCCTTGGACCGGAAGGAGGCCTTGAGGGTACGCTCCTGGGGCGAGGTGCACCGGGCCACCTTCCCCCACGCGGTCCTCACCCACACCCCCTTGAAGCGGTTTACGGACCGGAGGGTTCCCTTTGGCGGGGACCGGTACACGGTGAACGTGGGCCCCTTTGACTCTGAAACCCTTCTCATGTCCCACGGGCCCAGCTACCGCCAGATCGTGGACCTCGCCCATCCGGAAGCCTCCCTCTTCATCCACCCCATGGGGCAGACGGGGCACTTCCTGGCCCCTGGCTACGGGGACCTCCTGCCCCTTTGGGCAGGAGGGGAGTACCTGCCCATGGCCTTCACCGCCCCGACCCGGGAAAGGATTCTGCTTCTAGAGCCCGGGCGCTAGGCAAGCTTACCTCCTCCCCCAGGGCCATCTTTTCCGGACGGCCTTTGGCCAGGGTGGAGGCCAGGCTGGCCAGGCGGATGAGGTCATCGGCGGTGGCCCGGGAGTTTCCCGGCCGCTTCTTGCGCCGCCTCCCCCCGGCCACCCCCAAGGACAAGCCCAACCGTCTTTCCCCCACCCTAAGGGGAAGCTTCAGGAGCTCGGGAAGGTGAGGGAGAACCCGGGTGCGGGGCCGAGGGAAAACCAGGGCAAACTCGTCCCCGGCATACCGGAAGGCTTCTCCCTTGTGTTTACGGGCGAAGGCTGAGAGCCGGCTGGCCACCTCCTTCAGGGCCTGGTCGCCTGCGGTGTGGCCCAGCTGCTTGTTGAGGAGGCCGAAATCGTCCAGATCCACGAAGACCAGGGTGGGATCGATTCCCTTGTCCAGGAGATGCTCCAGGTGGCTCCGCAGAAAGTCGGCCCGGGGCAGGCCCGTGAGGGGGTCAAAGCCCTGGCCCAGGGCGAAGGCCAGGGCGCGCTTGGTGAGGATGCCGAGAAGGCGCCCTTCCTCCACCACCAAAAGCCTTTCCACGCCCTTCTCCTGCATCAGGGCCTGGGCCTCGAGGAGGCTGGCCTTCGGGGAGATGAAGATGGGAGGGCCTCGGAGGACATCCATAACCACCCGGTTGGGGTGAACTCCCCTGAGGTCCCGGCTGGTGACCACGCCCACCAGGGCGCCATCCTCGAGAACCGGAAGGCTTCCGATCCTATGCTGGGCCATGAGGTTGGCCGCTTCCCGTACGCTGGCCCACGGGCTTATGGTCACCGGAGCAGAGGTCATCACCTCCTTAACCTGGACCATGGCTAAGGTTCATTCTAGCCGAACCGTGCGCGCCGTATGCAATACAACCTCCACTTGAACCCGCACCACCTGGTCCTCGCTGATAAGGGGAGCCAGCTCTTCCAGGAGAAGCTCCGGTAAGGCCTCCGGGGTCAAGACTTTGAGAAGCGTTTTTCTTATCAGCACGGCCTCCACGGGTGTACCTTGGATGCGGACGAGCTCGAACTGCCCCGGTGCCATGCTGTCGGCCATGCGTTTGGCGGCCTCTGGGCCGATGGGAGCTTGACGGCCGATGAGGAGGGCGTCCCATAGGGGTGGGATCTCAAACGCCTGGCCGCTTAGCCGTAGCTCCATCTCCATCTGCTTTTTGGAAGGGGACTCGCGCTTCTTGGCCATAGGCCTATTCTACGGGGACGGGTTCTCCTCCCCGTTTTCCATCTGCCGGAACTCCCCCAGGACCTCCCGCACCTTGTCGTGGACCCAGTAGGCCTTGCGGCCGAAGAGAAGCTCTATGGCCTGGTCCACCTCCTCCACCGCATAGAGGTGGAAGCGCCCCTTGGCCACCGCCTCCACCACCTCCTTCCGCAGGGTCAGGTGGGGAAGGTTGGCCTTGGGGAACACCACCCCTTGGCTTCCCGTGAGCCCCAGGGTCTGGCAGACCCGGAAGAATCCTTCCACCTTCTCCGCCACCCGGCCCACGGCCAAAACCCTTCCCGTCTGGTCGATGGCCCCGGTGACCGCCAGGTCCTGCCTTAGGGGAAGGCCCGAGATGGCGGAAAGCACCGCCAGAAGCTCCGCAAGCCCCGCCGAATCCCCCTCTATGCCCCCGTAGCTTTGCTCAAAGACCAGGCTCACCGTGGCGGAAAGGGCCCCCAGGCTGGCGTAGGTTCCCCGCAGGTAGCCCGCCAGGGTGAGGACCGCCTTGTGGAACACCTGCCCCCCCAGGCCCACCTCCCGGTCGATGGAAAGGATGCCCTCCCGCCCGGGGCCTGCCTGGGCAGTGATGCGCACGGGCCGCCCCCGGGGCAGGGGGCCTTCCACCACCACCAGGCCGTTGATCTCCCCCACCCGCATACCCTTTACCTCGAGGGCCACCACCCCCTCCTCGAGGTCCTTCAGGTAAAGCTCCTCTTCCAAGCCGAACCGCTCCTCCCTTGCCAGGAGGGCTTTTTCCACCGCTTCCCGATCCAGAGGGTGCTTGAAGGCCGAAGCTTCCTTTGCCAGGTCTAAAAGGCGGTAGAGCCTGGCGTCCAGGCGTTCCTTGTGCCCGGCCCAGCGCCGGGCCTCGTCCGCCAGGGCGGAGAGACCCTCAGGGGTCAGGGCCACGCCCTCGGCTTGCAAAAACCCCCCCAGGTAGGCCACGTTTTCCTTCGTGTAGGGGATCTCCGGGCTGAACTCCACGCGGAAGGGGAAAAGTTCCAGGAATTCCTCGTCCTCCTCCAGGAAGGCGATCACCTCCGGGGGGCCCACCAGGAAGACCTGGGCCTTGAGGGGGGCGGGTTTGAGGCGGGGGCCCTTGACCTCGGGCCTGGGGGAGATGGGTTCCACCTCCTCCGTGGCCAGGGCCCGCTTCAGGAGGGTGTAGCTTCCGAGTTCCCACACCCGGTGGGCCTCGAGGACCAGCACCCCTCCCGTGGCCCGGTGCAGGGCCCCGGGGCGCAAAAGCCCCAGGTGGGTGGAGAGGAGACCCTCTTGCATCTCGTACTCCAGGTGGCCGAAGAGCCTTTCCGGGCTGGGGTTGGGCTCATAGACCACCCGGTCCCCTCCCTCCACCAAAAGCCGGGGTAGGAGCTTTTCCAGCTTGAGGGTTTCCTCCAAAGCGGCGGCCCGCAACAGGGTTTCCGTGATCCAGTCCAGGTAGCGGCCCGCCTGGGGGAAGCGCCTTTTAAGCTCCTGGGCCTTGGGCAGGAGGAAGCGTTCGGCAAAGCCCCGCCTCAAGGCAGCCACTTCCGCTTCCGCCCGCTGCCGCACGTCCACGTAGGCCAAGACGGTTTCCTCCAGCTTGGCGGAAAGCTCTGGGGGCATGGGACCCTTCCCCGATAGCCTCAGGCCCCCTTCCCCTTCCAAAAGGGCAAACCCGTAGCCCTCCGCCTCCTGGGCCAGGGCTTTCAGGAGGGCTTCGGCCTCCTTCTCGTAGCGGGCTTCCACCAGGCTTTTGGCGTAAAGGAAGCCCTTTTCCCGGAAGAGGGCGGGGGTGAACTCGGCGAGGAGGGCCTCCACCCCTTCCACCAGGGCCCGGCCCTGCCCCTCGGGGAGGAGAAGGGGGAAGGCTTCTTCCCCCAGGGGAAGGTACACCAACTCTTCCTTGGGAAAGGGGCGGTCCTGCAGGTAGGCGAGGAGGCGTTTTCTTTTGCCAAGGCCGCTTGGCCCCACCAAATAGCCGTGCCCCCCCTGGCGGAAGGCGGCCTCGAGGGCCTTAAGGGCCCGCTCTTGGCCGAAGAAGGGGGGAGCAGGTTTGGGCTCGGTGGGTGGGGTGAACCAGGAGAGATCGCTAACCCGCATCGGGCTCACTATACCCGGACCCACGCCCTAAGGGGCCTGGGGTAAACTAGCGGACAAAGGAGGGATTTCATGGTTAAGGTGGAGGTCCTGGGCATGATCCTGGCGGGTGGACAGGGGAGCCGCCTCTACCCCCTCACCGCCAAGCGAGCCAAGCCGGCGGTGCCCTTCGGGGCCAAATATCGGATTATTGATTTCGTCCTGAACAACTTCGTGAACTCGGGTATCTACTCCATCTACGTCCTCACCCAGTTCAAGGCCCAGTCCCTCACCGAACACATCCAGCGCTACTGGCGCTTCGGGACCTTCCTGGAGGACCACTTCATCCTTCTGGTGCCCGCCCAGATGTACCGTTACGAGGAGCTGGGCCCCGTGTGGTACCGGGGTACCGCCGACGCCATCTACCAGAACCTGCACCTGGTGCACAACCACGCCCCCATGGCCGTGGCCATCTTTGGCGGCGACCACATCTTTAAGATGAACATCCGCCACATGGTGGAATACCACTACGAGAAGCGGGCCGACATCACCATCGCCGCCTACCCTGTGCCGGTGGAGGAGGCCCGGCGCTTTGGGGTTTTGCAGGTGGACGAGGAGTGGCGCATCACCGAGTTCCAGGAAAAGCCCCAGAACCCCAAGCCCATTCCCCGCAAGCCCCACTTGGCCCTGGCCTCCATGGGCAACTACATCTTCCGCACCGAGGCCCTCTTTGAACTCCTGGAAGCCGATGCCAAGGAGAGTGCTTCCAGCCACGACTTCGGCAAGGACGTGATCCCCCGGGCCCTTAAGGAGGGGTACCGGGTGTTTGCCTACGACTTTCACCGCAATCCCATTCCTGGCCAGGAAGGTCCCAACCTGTACTGGCGGGACGTGGGTACCCTGGACGCCTACTTTGAGGCCAGCATGGACCTGGTGAAGGTGGTTCCCGAGTTCGACCTCTTCAACCCCGAGTGGCCCCTCAGGACCGCCAACCTTTTCAGCCCCCCCGCCAAGTTCGTCCACGAGACGGGGGAACGAGTAGGACGGGCGCTGAACAGCCTTCTGGCGGGGGGAGTCATCGTGAGCGGGGGGACGGTGCGGGAGTCGGTCCTCTTCCGGCGGGTACGGGTGAACTCCTACAGCCTGGTGGAGCGCTCCGTCCTCTTTGACGACGTGGAGGTGGGCCGCTACTGCAGGATCCGCAACGCCATCATCGACAAGGACGTGAAGATCCCTCCCCATACCGAGATCGGCTACGACCTCGAGGCCGACCGCGCCCGGGGCTTCACCGTTACCCCGGAAGGGGTGGTGGTGGTGCCCAAGGGATACCGCTTCTAGCCATGGAGAAGCATCCGGGTAAGCTTTTCTATCGCCTTTCCCGCCTGGCCCAAGGGGAGGAGCTTCCCCTAAAGCGGAAGCCCAAATCCAAGGTTTACGCCAATCCCCTGGAAACCCAGGCCCTGCCTCCCTTCCGGGAGGAGGGAGGGCCGCCTTTGTTCCGGGTTCTTTCCCAGCTCAGGCCCCTCTTGCCCGAGGTGGGCTCGGCCCTGACCCTCAAGGATCTTTCCCAGGTCCTCTATCCCTTGGCGGAGCGCTCGGGGAGGCGGGGCTTCCCCTCAGCGGGGGAGGCTTATCCCTTGGAGGCCTACCTGGTGGTGCGCCGGGTGGAAGGGGTTTTCCCAGGGATCTATCACTACTTCCCCAAGGAACACCAGCTCTTCCAGATCGCCGCCAGGGTGGAGGAGGCCTCCTGGTCGGAGGCGCTTTTGGGTCTTAGCCTCGAGCAGGTGGCGGCTCTTTTGGTCTTCACCCTGGTTCCGGAAAGGAGCGAGGCCCTTTTCGGCCTCAGGGGATACCGGTACGCCCTTCTTGAGGCGGGTTACGCCGCAGGCTTGGTTCTCCTTTCCGCCATCGGTCAGGGGCTGGCCGCATACCCGGCTGAAACCTTTTATGATGAGATGGTGGCTCACCTCTTGCGGTTGCCCGAGGGGGAATACCCTGGGGTGGTGGTGATTCTGGGACGCTAGGTATTTGGGGAAGGATTTATGGCGCGGATTCTCTTGGTGGAGGATGATCCCCAGGTGGGGGAGCTGGTCAAGAGGTTTCTGGAAAAGGAGGGGCTTTTGGTGGTGTGGGCCCGCACGGGGAGGGAGGCCCTGAGGCAAGCCTGGGAAGGGACCAAGCCGGATCTGGTGGTCCTGGATCGGGGGCTTCCCGACCTGGAGGGCCTCGAGGTCCTCAAATCCTTACGGGACCTGGATCCTTTGCTTCCGGTTTTGCTTCTAACCGGTAAGGCGGACGAGGATAGCCGGGTGGAGGGGCTTTTAGAAGGGGCGGACGATTATCTGGGCAAGCCCTTTTCCCTCAAGGAGCTTTTGGCCCGCATCAAGGCCCTCCTGCGCCGAAGCGGAAAGGAAGGGAGGCGGTATTTCGGTCCCCTGGAGCTGGACCTGGAAGCCAAGAAGGCCTACCTGGACGGTCAGCCCTTGAAGCTTTCCGCCACCGAAACCAACCTCCTCTTCGTCCTGGCCCAGACCCCAGGAAGGGTGTACACCCGGGAGGAGCTTTTGGAAAGGGTTTGGGGGCCCGAGTTTGAGGGTTCGGAGCGGGTGGTGGACGCCTATATCCGCCTCCTACGCAAAAAGCTCGGGGATGATCCTCAGACCCCCAGGTTCATCGAAACCGTGGTGGGGATGGGTTACCGTTTCCTGGGTGAGTGATGGAGCGGGTTTTCGTCTACGGGACCCTGAAGCGGGGGGAAAGGAACTACCCTTTGGTGGAGAAGCGGGTGGTGAAGGTCCTGCCCGGGTACGTGGAGGGGTATCGCCTCTTTCACCTGGCCGAGGGGCCGGGCCGTCCTTACCCTTATCCCGGCATGGTTCCCGGGGAGGGACGGGTCTATGGGGAGGTCCTCTTCTTGCCGGAGGAGGCCCTTTCCCTATTGGACGAGCTGGAGGAGGAGGGGGTGGAGTACCGGCGGGTTAGGGTCCTGGTGAAAACGGAGGAGGGGCCCCTTCTCGCCTGGACCTACCTCTACCTGGGGGACCTCGAGGGGGCGGTTTGGCTGCCCCAAGGGGTGTGGCCGGCCTAGGCTTCCCCCGGGTCGGGAAGGACGGGAAACCCCTCCCTAAGGGCTGCTCCCGCCAAGCGCGCATCCAGGGTGACAAAGGGAAGGTCCTGGGGCCGGCCCCGGCTGGCCACCCAGGCTGCGGCCAGCTGAAGGGCATCCCCGGTTCGCAAGGGGTGGGCGAAGAGGAGGCGGCGTGCGGTTTTCCGCACCTCCTCCCCCGGCAACACCTCGTACCACGCCCTTTGTAACCTTTCCAGACGGGCTAGGGCTTTGGCCAGGGACGCATCCTTTAAGGTTCCCTCTCGGGCTTTGCGGGCAAGGGCGGAAACCAGCTCCAGCTCGGTTCCCCACCAGACCACCACCAAGGGATTTTCCAGATAGAGGTTCTGCACCCTTTCCGTGGCGGCCTCGAGGGCCAGAAGGGGAAGAAGAGCCGAGGCGTCCCAAAACCTCATCCTTCCTCCCGTCGCTCCTCCAAAAGGGCCTCCACTAGCCCGGGTATCCGGGGCATTTCGGCAAAGTCCAGCACCTCCCCACTCCCCGGACGCACCATTCCCAGGCGTACCAGCTCTTCCAGGCCCTCGGGCAAGGCGGCGGGCACCAGCCTGGCCACGGGTTTGCCGCGGTCTAGGATGAGGATCTCCTCCCCTGAGCGCACCTCCCTTAGGAGCTTGGAGAGGTGGGCCTTGGCCTGGCTTACCGACACCCTGCGCATAAGACCATTATAGTCGATTATAGTATGACCATGAAGGTCCTTATGGTGGCCCCCGAGGCCTATCCCCTGGTGAAGGTGGGGGGGCTCGCCGACGTGGTGGGGGCCCTGCCCAAGGCCTTAAGGCCCCTGGGGGTGGAGGCCACGGTGCTTCTTCCCTGGCACCGCTTTGTGAGGGCGCAAAGGGTGGGGGAGGTGGCCTACGCCTTTGCCGGGCGGGAGGAAAGGGCTCCCCTGGGGGAGCGGTGGGAGGAGGGGGTGCGGTTTCTCCTTCTGGGCGTGCCCGGGTTTGAACGGGACCGGGTTTACGGCTACCCCGACGACGTGGAGCGCTACCTCCGCTTTGCCGTGGCGGCGGGCCGGGTGGCCCTGGGGTTTGACCTGGTCCACGCCCACGACTGGACCGCTGCCCTCCTGCCCCTTACCGCCAGGGTGCCCGCCGTCTACACCATCCACAACCTGGCCCACCAGGGCCTGGTGGACCCCGCCCTCTTCTTCCACTGGACGGGGCTTCCGTGGAGCCTTTTCCACATGGAGGCCCTGGAGTTCTACGGCCAGGTGAACCTGATGAAGGGGGGTATTGTCTTCGCCCGGGCCGTGACCACGGTGAGCCCCTCGTATGCGGAGGAGATCCAGACCCCGGAGTTCGGCATGGGGCTGGATGGGGTACTGAGGCGCCATGCGGGTAAGCTTTTCGGCATCCTGAATGGATTGGACCTCGAGGTCTTTGACCCGGCCAAGGACCCCCACCTTCCCGCCCCCTACTCCCGGGAGGATGTAAGGGGCAAGGCCCTGGCGCAAAAGGCCCTTTGGGAGCGCACGGGGCTTAAGGGGCCCCTCCTCGCCTACGTGGGCCGGCTGGACGGGCAAAAGGGCCTGGACCTTATCCTGAAGGCCATTCCCCGTTTGAAGGAGCTGGGCTTTTACCTCTTGGTCCAGGGGGTGGGGGACGAGGGTCTAGCGCAGGCCCTGAGGCAGGTGGAGGAGGAGAATCCCGGCTTCGTGCGCTTTGTGGAGGCCTACGACGAGGCCTTGGCCCGCCTGGCCTACGCGGGGGCAGACGCCCTTTTGGTGCCGAGCCGCTTTGAACCCTGCGGTCTGGTGCAGATGATCGCCCAGCGCTACGGCACCCCGCCCGTGGCCCGGGCGGTGGGGGGGCTTAAGGACACCATAGAGGATGGCCGCACGGGGGTGCTCTTCCAAACCTACCACCCCGAGGGCCTCCTCTACGGGGTCTTGCGCCTTTTCCGCTTGGGGCCGGAGGCCCTGGGCCTGAGGGGCATGGAGAAGGACTTCTCCTGGGAAGGGTCCTCTCGGGCCTACCTGGAGGTCTACCGAAAGGCCCTGGGCTAACATGGGAGGGATGCTTCAGGACCTCGAGGCCAAGGCCCTGGCGGGGGATGCGGAGGCCCAGGCCCTGCTCCACTTTCTCCGGCTCCTAAGGCACAAGGAGTACCAGGAGGCCAGGGCCTATGCGGAAGGCTTCCCCGAGGAGCTTAGGGAGAGGCTTTTAGCCGGGCTTAGCCTGCTGGAGGAAGCCCCTGAACGCCTGGAAGACCCCCTGTTCGCCGCGGAGCGGGAGGTGCTCTTGGGGGTAAGGGCCGTGAGGGAGGGGAGAAAGGAGGAGGCCGAGGCCCGTTTTCAAAAGGCCCTTGCCCTGGATCCCCATCACCACCGGGCCCTCAGCAACCTGGGCAACCTCCACCTGGAAAGGGGGGAGCTGGAGGCGGCCTTGGACCTTTACCGGCGGGCTTTGAAACTGGCCCCGGAGGATCCCCTGATCCACGAGAACCTGGCGGCCCTTTATAAGCGGAAGGGGGACCTGGACAGGATGGTGGCCCACATGAAGCAGGCCACCCGGCTCAAGATGCGCCCGCCTGTTTCCCTAGATCCCTTGACGGGAAAGCCCCAGCGCCGCCCGCTTCACCGCCTTATTCCCCTTTGGGTCTGGGTGTTCCTCCTCACCCTCCTGGCCTACCTTCTCCTGAAGAAGCCCTAGGGCCTGGTCCAAGGCGCCCAGGGAACGCCCTTCCGAAAGCAGGCGCCGCCAAAGCCGTCCCCCAGGCTGCCCTCGAAAGAGGTTCAGCATGTGCCTCAGCACCGCCCACGGAGGGGTGCCCTTTTGCGCCTCCGCTTCCAGGTAGAGCCGCATGCGCCGGGCCACATCCAACCGGCTTGGCCTATGCGCCAGGCCGAACACCCGCCGGTCCGCCTCCGCCAATACGAAGGGGTCCTCGTAGACCGCCCGGCCCATCATGACCCCATCCACCTTCCCCAGGTGGGAAAGGGCTTCCTCCAGGGTTCGCACCCCTCCGTTCAGAATGAAGGTAAGGTGGGGAAAGTCCGCCTTTAGCCGGTGGACCCAGTCGTGGCGCAAGGGGGGAACCTCCCGGTTTTTCCGGGTGGAGAGGCTAAGGAGGGCGCTACGGGCGTGGACGATGAAGACCCGCACCCCGGTTTCCGCATACGCTTCCACCCAGCGGGCGAGGAGGGGGTAGCTTTCCCCTTCCACCCCCAGCCGGAGCTTCACCGTGACGGGGATGTCCACCGCTTCCACCATGGCCTTGAGGATCTCCCTCACCCTTATGGGGTCCAGGAGGAGGCAGGCGCCAAACCCCCCCTCCTGGGCCTTTTCCGAGGGGCAACCCAGGTTTAGGTTCACCTCGTCGTATCCCCAGGCCTGGCCAATCCGCGCCGCCTCCGCTAGGCTTTTGGGATCCGAGCCCGCAAGCTGCAGGGCGATGGGGTGCTCCTCAGGGTGGAAGGCAAGGAGCCTTTCGGCTTTTCCCCGGAGCACCGCCTGGTCCATGGTCATCTCCGTGTAAAGCCGCACCTTGCGGCTGATCTGGCGGACCAGGTAGCGGAAGTGCCGGTCCGTCCGGTCCACCATGGGGGCCACGGACAGGCGGTGGTCAGACACCCTGCAAGACCTCCTCCGGGGACAGGATTCTGGGCTCGCGGAAGGCGATGTCCTCTTCTTCCCCTTCCTCGATCACCTCGAGGCCCGGGTATTTTGCCCGGAGCAACTCCACCAGCTCCTGCACCAGGTCCTCGGGGGTGCTGGCGGCGGAGGTGATGCCCGCGCTTTCGGCACCCTGAAGCCACTCCTCCTGGAGATCCTTGGCGCTTTCCAAGCGGTAGGCTCTGCCGGTAAGGCTTTGGGCCAGTTCCAAAAGGCGCATCCCGTTGGAGGAGTGGGGGCTGGTGAGCACCAGGAAGAGGTCCACGTGGGGGGCGATGCGCCGCACCGCCTCCTGACGGTTCTGGGTGGCGTAGCAAAGGTCCTTTCGCCTGGGCACCACCAGCTTGGGGAAGCGGGCCTTGAGGATCTCTATGGTCTTTAAGGTGTCCTCCACGCTCAGGGTGGTCTGGGTGAGAACCACCACCCGTTCCGGGTCGGGGACCTCCACCGTGCGCGGGTCCGCCAGGCGGGGGTCCTTGCCCACGTGGGTGTGCACCGCCACCAGGATGGTCCTTTCCGGGGCCTCCCCGTAGGTGCCCTTCACCTCCTGATGGTCGGCGGAATCCCCCACCAGGAGGATCCAGTACCCTTCCTGGGCATAGCGCCTGGCCTCGATGTGCACCTTGGTGACCAGGGGACAGGTGGCGTCCAGGATGTGGAAGCCCATCTCCGCCGCCTGCCTGCGCACGGCCGGAGGGTGGCCGTGGGCGGAAAAGACCAGGGTGCCCGCCAGGGGCCTTTCCCGGCGAAGGCTATCGATCTCGGAAAGGTCCTCCACGAAGTGCACCCCCTTGGCCCTAAGCCGCTCCACCACCGCCCGGTTGTGGACGATCTCGTGGTACACCACCAGTTCCCCCTGGGGTTTCAGGGCCTCCGCCCAGCGCTCCACCGTCTGGATGGCCATCACCACCCCGGCGCAGAACCCCCTGGGCCGGGCCAAGTAGAGGCGCTTTAGCCCCCTCTCCATGCCCTCCATTCTAGGCGTCCGCCTCCTGTGCCTTTGTGTCCTGGGCGAGGAGCCTTTCCGCTACCTCCCGGGCAAAGGGGGTCTTGGCCCTTTCCAGGGCCTTCCTGGCGGTTTCCCGCCCCTTGCCCCCAGGGCGGAAGCCCTCCTGGGCCAGGGCCAGGAGGGCCAAGGCGGTGGCGGGGAAGGGGAGGCCCTTCTTTTCCAGAAGCCCTAGGCCCTCCCCGTAGCGGTGGAGGGCCTCCCGGTAGGCCCCCCTTAGGAGGGCCTGGCTGCCTTCCTGGAAGGCCCGGGCTACCCTCAAGAGGCCTTCGGCCTCGGCCGGGGGTTCTCCTTCCTGGGCGGAGAGGTGGGCCGCCTCGAGGAGCCTTTCCAGGGCCAGGGTTCGCTCCTCCTCGGGCAGAAGGGGGGAGTATTCCCGCTGGAAAAGGGGGGCGAACCAGGAGAGGCGGAGGGGTTTTCTCAGGCGAAAGGTTTCCCCTTGGGCTTCCACCTCCTGGTCCAAGGCCTTGAGCAAGGGCACCAGCTTGGGGAAGCGGGCCCGCACCTCCTCCCGCCGGGCTTCTCCCCTTAGGGCCAGGAAAAAGAGAAAGGCCTCTACTCCTTCCACGCCTCCACTTCCTTGTAGTGCACCAAGGCGGCGAAGAGGGGAGAGGACCCCTCGGCCACGGAGAACTTCACCTCCACCAGGACCACGTCCTCGGGAAGCTCCTCCACGAAGCGGTTGAGCCTTTCCTGAAAGATATCGGGATCGTTGGCGGTGATCACCTTGAACCGAACCCCCTGCATGGCCCCATTATGCCCTGCGCTCCACCAGGGCGGTGAGGAGGTTTTGCAAATGGGAGGCGGCCTCCCGTCCGGGGAGGGTGTCCAGGTAGGGAATAAGGGCACCCAGGCCCTCTTGGGCAAGTCTCTTGGCCTCCTCCTTGGCCCAGGCCACGGCTCCGGAGACCAGGAGGTTTTGCCAGAGCCAGCGCACCTCGGCCTCGGGCTTGGCCTCCCGGGGAAGGCTTAAGAGGGCCTCGGCCCGGGTGCGGTCCTCCTTGGGGGCTTCCTGGAGGTAGCGGATCAGGATGAGGGTGCGCTTGCCCTCGTAGAGGTCCCCGGCGAGCTCCTTGCCGTAAGCCTGGTCCCCCTCGAGGTTGAGGACATCGTCCATGATCTGGAAGGCTATCCCCAGCTTTAGCCCTGCTTCCTCGTAAAGGGCAGGGGGCGTTTTCCCGGAAAGCAGGGCTCCAAGCCTCAAGGGAGCCACGGCGGTGTAATAGGCGGCCTTATGGGCCACCAAGTGGAGGTAATCCTCCGGGGCCAGGTCCAGGCGGCCGGAAAGGGTCCAGAGGAGGTCCAGGTGTTGCCCGTAGGCGGTGCGGCGCACCACCTGGTGGAACTCGGCCAGCACCTCCGGTCCAAAGAGGCCTTCGTTCAAACCCCGGATCAAAAGCCCCCACATCTCCCCGTGCAGGGCATCCCCGGCGTTCAGGGCCAGGGGCATGGGGTAGAGGCGGTGCAGGGCGGGCCTTCCCCGGCGTTCCTCGGAGCCATCTTCGATGTCGTCGTGGATGAGCACCCAGTTTTGGAAAAGTTCCAGGGCAGTTCCTGCCCAAAGGCTGGCCTCGAAGGAGGCACCGTGGGCCAGCCCTGCGTAGACGGTGAGGAGGCCCCGGAGCATTTTGCCGCCGCGGCCGGGGTACTCCCGAAGGAGCGCCTGGTAATCGGGATCGGCGTGGGCTAGTCCGGCAAGGAGACGCTCTTGGAGGGCTTTTTTCACTTCCTCAGGTGCAGGGGTCATGCTATACACTTTAGGCCATGCGCGGTTACGCCTTGGGCCTTTTCGCCCTCAACCTCCTCACCCTTCTTTGGGGCACCACCTTTGTGGTGGTCAAGGGGGCGGTGGGGGAGATGGCCCCAAGCCTCCTGGTCTTCCTGCGCTTTCTTTTGGCCAGCCTTTTCTTCCTCCCCTGGGCCTTCCGCCTGCCCAAGGGGGTGTGGGGCCCGGGGATGGAGCTGGCCTTTTGGCTACTTCTGGGCTATGCCTCCCAGGCCATCGGCCTCATGCACACCTCGGCGAGCCGTAGCGCCTTTATCACTGCCCTGAACGTGGTTTTGGTGCCCTTGATCCTGGGCTTGGTGGGCCGGAGGCTTGGGAGCGTGTGGCTGGCGGCCCTTTTGGCCTTTTTGGGCGTGGGGTTTCTTTCCTACGATCCCCGCCAGCCTCCCCTGAACGTGGGGGATCTCTGGACCCTCCTCACCGCATTCACCTACGCTCTTTACATCGTGCGCCTCGAGGTGCACGCCAAGGCCTTTCCCTCCTTGCCCCTCACGGCGGTCCAGATCTTCGGCACGGCATTTCTTGCCCTGCCCTGGGCCCTTTGGGAGGGGGTGAGGTGGGAAGGGATACCCTGGGGTGCCGTCCTCTACCTGGGGGTGGTGGCCACGGCCCTCACCACCTGGCTCCAGACCTGGGGACAGAGGTACGTGCCCGCGCCCCAGGCGGCCATCCTTTACACCATGGAACCCGTCTGGGCTACCCTTTTTGCCTTCGCCGTCTTGGGGGAAAGGTTGGGCTTTCTGGGGGGCCTTGGGGCCTTTCTGGTGGTCCTGGCCACCTTCCAGGCTATCCGCCGATCCCCAGCATGACCCGCTTCCTCAAGGTGGGGAGGGTGTTGCCGAAGGCGGGCTTGCGGTTGGTGGCGATCAGGATGGCATCCACCAGGGCTTCCACCGGTTCCTTTGCGGCAAAGGCCCAGGAGATATCCATCTCCAGATCGGTAAGGAGGCAGGGCCTGAGCTTTTTGTCGGAGGTAAGGCGGAGCCGGGAGCAGTTGGAGCAGAAGGGCTCGGTCACAGGGTTGATGAACCCCAGGGTGCCCATGGCCCCCGGGATCCTGAAGACCCGGGCCGGGGAGGTGGGGTCATGGGGAACGGGTTCCAAGGGGCCAAAGACCGCCTCGATCCGCGCCCGGATCTCCTTCCCGGGCACAAAGCGGCGGCGGTACTCCTCGGGGTCGGCGTTGTCCAGGTGCATGTACTCGATGTAGCGCATGTGCAAGGGGCGGTCCAGGGAAAGGCTGGCTAGGGGCACCACCTCTTCCTCGTTCATCCCCCGGATGACCACGGCGTTGAGCTTGACGGGGTGAAGCCCCAGTTCCAAGGCGGTATCTATGGCTTGTAAAACCCGCTCCACCTTTCCCCCACGGGTGATGCGGGTGAAGACCTCGGGGGTGATGGCGTCCAAGGAGATATTCACCCGGTTCAGGCCTGCTTGCACCAGCTCCTTGGCCCTTTTGGGAAAGAGGAGGCCGTTGGTGGTGATGGCCACGTCCTCGATGCCCTCCTTGCTCCGGGCCCGCTCGATCATCTGGGGAAGCTCCTTGCGCACCAAGGGTTCCCCACCCGTAAAGCGCACGGCGGAAAGGCCAAGAAGGGAGGCGGCCTCGAGGAAGTGGTCCACTTCCTCCACCGTGAGGGTCCCCGGGGGTTCAGCCATCTCGAAGCCTAAGGGATGGCAGTAAAGGCAGTGAAGGTTGCACCGGGGGGTGACGGAGATGCGAAGGTCTTTGATAACACGCCCGTAGTTGTCCAGTAGCTTCATGCCCTTTCCCCCTGTGGGCCACCATACTATTCCCTAAGCCAGAGGGCAAGGGATAAAAAAACAAATCCCCAGGCCTAGGCCTGGGGGCTTACGTGGAGCGGGAGACGGGACTTGAACCCGCGACCCCGACCTTGGCAAGGTCGTGCTCTACCGACTGAGCTACTCCCGCATGGAAAAAATCCCCCGCACCGACCTACTCTCCCAGGACCCTGCGGTCCCAGTACCATCGGCGCTGGCGCGTTTCACTTCCGTGTTCGGAATGGGAACGGGTGGTTCCACGCCGCTATGGGCACGGGGGATTCTCGTGTTTTGCCTTTCAAAATCCCGCGCCGCCTTTGGGCGGCAGGGGATCCAAGCTGGGGTGGCCATCAGGGCAAGGAGGGTCAAGACCTCGGACGATTGGGACCGGTCAGCTCAACGCCTCGCGGCGCTTACACCTCCGGCCCATCCACCGGGTCGTCTTCCCGGGTCCTTACCGGCTTGACGCCGTGGGAGGCCTCATCTTGGGGCGGGCTTCCCGCTTAGATGCTTTCAGCGGTTATCCCTCCCGCACATGGCTACCCAGCTTATGCCCCTGGAGGGACAGCTGGGAAACCAGAGGTGCGTCCCTTCCGGTCCTCTCGTACTAGGAAGAGCCCCCCTCAAGCCTCCTGCGCCCGTGGCGGATAGAGACCGAACTGTCTCACGACGTTCTGAACCCAGCTCGCGTGCCGCTTTAATGGGCGAACAGCCCAACCCTTGGGACCTTCTTCAGCCCCAGGATGCGACGAGCCGACATCGAGGTGCCAAACCTCCCCGCCGCTGTGGACGCTCGGGGGAGATCAGCCTGTTATCCCCGGGGTAACTTTTATCCGTTGATCGATGGCCCTTCCACACGGGACCACCGGTTCACTAGGCCCGGCTTTCGCCCCTGCTCGGCTTGCAGGCCTCGCAGTCAGGCCCCCTTCTACCCTTGCGCTCTCCGGCGGATTTCCGTCCCGCCTGAGGGGACCTTTGGGCGCCTCCGTTACCCTTTAGGAGGCGACCGCCCCAGTCAAACTGCCCGCCAAGCGCTGTCCCCAATTCCTTGGGTTAGGCCCCCAGCCGCGCCAGGGTGGTATTTCACCGGCGCCTCCACCGCCCCCGAAAGGGCGGCTTCACAGGCTCCCACCTATCCTACGCAGACGCGACCAAGAGCCAACACCAGGCTGCAGTAAAGCTCCACGGGGTCTTTTCGTCCTGCCACGGGTAGGCCGCATCTTCACGGCCAGTTCAATTTCACCGGGTCCCTCGCCGAGACAGCGCTCCGGTCGTTACGCTTTTCGTGCAGGTCGGAACTTACCCGACAAGGAATTTCGCTACCTTAGGACCGTTATAGTTACGGCCGCCGTTCACCGGGGCTTCGGTTCAGGGCTTGCACCCTTCCCCTTGACCTTCCGGCACCGGGCAAGCGTCGCTCCCTATACCTCCTCTTACGAGTTCGCAGAGAGCTGTGTTTTTGGTAAACAGTCGCCAGAGCCTGTTCACTGCGGCTCGCCCAAAGGCGAGCACCCCTTCTCCCGAAGTTACGGGGCCAACTTGCAGAGTTCCTTGGCGAGGGTTCTCCCGCGCGCCTGAGTGCTCTTGCACCCGCCCACCTGTGTCGGTTTCCGGTACGGGTTCCCATGGGTTGTGCTTAGAGGCTTTTCTCGGCTCCCTGGCTTCGGAGGGTTGTCACCCTCACGGGCTTCCCCACCACGCAGAGCACACGGGAGGCGGATTTGCCTGCCTCCCACCCTGCGCTTCTGGCCGGGCTCGTCCATGGCTCCGGTCCCCCTAGCCTAGAGCGTCCCCCCATCGCACCCATGGGAAGGGCCGGAATATTAACCGGCTGCCCTTCGGCTACGCCTTTCGGCCTCACCTTAGGTCCCGCCTAACCCTACGCTGACGACCATTGCGTAGGAACCCTTGGGCTTACGGCGACAGGGATTCTCACCCTGTTTATCGTTACTCATGCCGGCATTCGCACTTCCCTTACCTCCAGCCGCCCTCGCGGACGACCTTCATCGGCATCGGGAACGCTCCCCTACCGCCTGGGGGATCACCCCCCAGACCCGCAGCTTCGGCGCTGGGCTTAAGCCCCGATCATTTTCGGCGCAGCGTCGCTCGACCAGTGAGCTATTACGCACTCTTTAAAGGATGGCTGCTTCTAAGCCAACCTCCTGGCTGTCTCAGCGACGCCACATCCTTTCCCACTTAGCCCAGACTTCGGGACCTTAGCTGGCGGTCTCGGTTGTTCCCGCGCTCGGACGCGGACGTTATCGCTCGCGCCCTCACTCCCAGGCTCCACCTGGGACCCTTCGGAGTTTGACAGGGTTTGGTAGGCTGGTGGGCCCCCTAGCCCTATCAGTGCTCTACAGGCCCCAGTCAGCGCCTGAGGCTGACCCTAAAGTCATTTCGGGGAGAACCAGCTATCTCCGGGTTCGGTTAGCTTTTCACTCCTAACCCCAGCTCATCCGAGGGGTTTGCATCCCCCACCGGTTCGGGCCTCCACTGGGCTTCACCCCAGCTTCACCCTGGCCAGGGCTAGCTCACCCGGTTTCGGGTCCACGGCCGCGGACTAACGCCCTGTTCGGACTCGGTTTCCCTACGCCTCCGCCTCAACGGCTTAAGCTCGCCCACGACCGTGAGTCGCCGGCTCATGCTTCAATAGGCACGCCGCAACCCCCAAAGGGGCCGCGACTGCTTGTAAGCCCACGGTTTCAGGCTCTATTTCACTCCCCTCCCGGGGTTCTTTTCACCTTTCCCTCACGGTACTGGTGCGCTATCGGTCACCCGGAGTACTTAGCCTTAGGCGGTGGTCCGCCCAGATTCCCCCATGGCTCCACGAACCACGGGGTACTCGGGTACCCTCACCTATCCCCTCCCCTTTCGCCTACAGGGCTTTCACCTTCTCTGGCGCTGCTTCCCAGCAGCTTCGGCTAGGGTCAGGGATTCGGCATCCGAGGGCCCCACTACCCCGCCCGGACAAGCCAGGCGGTTTAGGCTCTTCCCCTTTCGCTCGCCGCTACTCAGGGAGTCGCTTTCGCTTTCCTCTCCTCTGGGTACTGAGATGTTTCAGTTCCCCAGGTTCCCCCCGCCAAATCGGCGGTGACCCGTGTTCCCACGGGCCGGGTTCCCCCATTCGGACATCCAGGGATCAACGCCCGCTACCGGCTCCCCCTGGCTTATCGCAGGTAGCCACGTCCTTCATCGGCTCGGGTGCCAAGGCATCCACCGTGGGCCCTTAGCATCTTGACCCTCAAAGGCCGCTCATCACGGCCTCCAACCACCTATCCTCCACCCCAGCTTTCAAGATCCCCCGCCGCCCCTTCAGGCAGCGCAAAGAAAAAACTACCAGACCAAAACAAGACTGTCAAGGGGGGTGGAGGCTTTTCGGATAAGCTAAGGGCGTGCGCGGCCTGTTGGTACGGCTTCTCCTCAACACCCTGGCCCTTTGGGTGGTAAGCCTGGTGTACCCGGGGGTTTCCTTCGCCCGGGAGGCAGGGCTTTTGGACTACTTGGTGGCGGGTGCGGTATGGGGGCTGGCCAATGCCTTACTGCGGCCCCTTCTCCTTTTCCTGACCCTGCCCTTAAACCTCATGACCCTGGGGCTCTTCACCCTGGTGGTCAACGGCATCGTGCTTTACCTGGTGGCCGAGGCCACAGCCCTTCAAGTGCCGGGCTTTGCGGAAGCCCTCATCGGGGCCTTGATCCTTTCCCTGGTAAGCCTTCTTCTCAGCTGGCTTTTCCGAGACTAGCGGTTTTCCATCACGTAGCGGGAAAGCTCCTCGATCAGGACCTCCTGCTCGGTGATGATGGCCTTGACCGCATCCCCGATGGAAACCACCCCGACCACCCTGCCCTCTTCCAAGACGGGAAGATGCCGCACCCGGTGCTCGGTCATCAGGCGCATGGCCTCTTGCAAGGTGGTTTCGGGAGTCACCGTGATCACCTCGCGGGTCATGACCTCCTCCACCAGGGTGTCCTTGGAAAACCGGCCCAGGAGGACCAGCTTCCGGGCATAGTCCCGCTCGGAGAAGATCCCGAGAAGCCTCTCCCCCTCCATGACCAGGAGGGCCCCGATGTCGTGCTCCGCCAGCTTGCGCAAAGCCTCCAGCACCGTGGCCTGGGGGTGAACGCTATAGACCCCTCCCCCCTTGCGCAACAGGACCTGCCGAACGGTCATAGAACCCCCCTTCCTTTAGGGGTTCATTATACCAGACCGAGCAAGCGCTTATCGCACGGTGAGGACCGGCCCCACCGCATGGCGCACCACGTATTCGGCGGTGCTCCCCAGGACCAGGCGGCGCACCGGCGCTCCCAGGGCCAGAAGATCCGAGGGGGTTTGCAGGGACAGAAGATGCTCTGCGGGATCGCCCGAGAAGGCCAGGGACTCCACCCGGATCCCCTGGTCCTGCAGGTAGGTCTGCGCCTCGAGGGCCCAGGTCCCTGCCTGCACCGGATCGTCGTGCACGCTCACCACCCGCACCAAAAGCCCCAGGGGTTTGGCCAAACCGGCTAAGGTGTGCAAGGCCCGCACCGCGCTTTCCGAAGCGTTGTAACCCAGGATGGCCCCTTGTATCTCCACGTAGTCGGTGGGGGCCACCAGAACCGGGGTAGGCGAGGTTCTTAAAACCCTGTCCACGGTGCTTCCCAACCCCACGAAGCTTCCCCCATGGGCTTCCCCGCTTCGGCCCATGACCAGGAGGTCTGCGGTGCGGGCATGGCGCAGGATCACCTCGTGGGGTAACCCGGTTTCCATGAAGACCTCCACCTGAAGCCCCGCCTCCTCGGCGCTTTTGCGAATACGCTCCAATAAGGCCTCGCCATGGGCGGAAAGGGCCTTTTCCAGCTCTTCCCGGTAGGCGGGCACGGGCACGGAAAGGGCCCCGAAGTCCATGAGCTCCAGCACCCGGATGAGGCGGGAATCCCGGACGTAGAGGGCCACCAACTTGGCGGAAAGCTTGTAGCAAAGCCACTCCGCCAGCACCTCCGCCCCCCGGGCCTGGGGAGAGCCATCTGTGGCCAGAAGGATCCTCATGGATCCATCTTACGGCCCTCAGGCCCAGCCCCCGGTTCCCGTACCCCCTGGGCCAAGGCCCAGGCGGGCAGGATCAAGGCCCCCAGGGCCAGGAGAACCGGCATCACGCCAAAGACCTCGATCCAGTGGCCTATGGGGGCGTAGAAGAGCCCGGCGAAACCCCAGGTGAAGCCCATGAGAAGCCCGGAAACCGTGGCCGTTTGGCCCGGTTCCAGCTCCTGGGCCAAGGCCACGGCCACCGGGATCCCCGCGTTCATCAAGGCCCCGGTCAGGCCCAGAAGGACCAGGTAGGGCGCACCCCCGGGAGGCAGGAAAAGAAGGCCCAGGTACAGGGGAAGCCCAAAGGCCAGGGTCCCCACCAAAACCGCCTTCCGCCCCAGGCGGTCGGAAAGGGTGCCCCCAAGAAAGGCGCCCAAGGTGGCGGAGAAGCTATAGGCGGAAAGGCTTAAGGCGATGTACGCATCGGAAAGGCCCCTTTGGGTAAACCAATAGGGCAAGGTGGTGGAAAAGCTCATAAACACCAGGCTCCTTAAGGTGGCCATCCCCCAAAGCCGGGCCACATCCCCGCGAAAGACCCTCAGAAAGTCCCTGAAACCCGCGGGCTTTCCCTGGCGCCGCACGGGGGGCAGGCGCAGGAGGAGCAGGGCCGGCACCAGGGCGAGCGGGGTTAACCACACTAGGCCCCTAAGCCCCCAGGCCCCCACGGCGAACAAGGCCACCACCGGTCCCAGGGAAAGACCCAAGTACCCGGCGGACCCGAAAAAGGAAAGCCAAAAACCCCTCCGCTCCCTGGGGGCAAACTCCCCCACCAGGCTGGCCCCCGAGGCGTGGAAAAGAGCCGAACCCAAGCCGGCAAGCCCCAGGACCAGAAGCAGTACCTCGAACCGGGGCCATAGGCCCAAAGAGCCCATGCCCAAAGCCACCAGCACCGGCCCCAAGGCCGCCAAAAGCCTTCGGTCCAACCGGTCGGCGATGAGGCCGGCCAGGGGCTGAAAAAGGCTACCCGTAAGGGAATACACGGACACCAGAAGCCCCACCGTCCCAAGCCCTACCCCAAAGTGGGCCATCAGCTTGGGCAGAAGGGGTGTGAGGAAGTTGGAAAAGAGGTCGTTGACCGTGTGAAGCCAGGCCAGGAGAAGCGGCAGCACCCTCCCATGCTAAACCCCTTTCTCATGGGGAGTGTGTTACAATCCCTTCGTGCTTGTGGGCTTTCCGGTAGGCGGGGGAAAAAGAAAAATGGCGCGCCCGAGAGGACTCGAACCTCTGACCTTCGGCTCCGGAGGCCGACGCTCTATCCAGCTGAGCTACGGGCGCACTCAGCGGGATGTATCCTAGCACGCTAAGGAGGAGGCGGTCAAGTGTTCGGTATCAGCAAGAAAGCCATCACCATCCTTTTCGGTCTTCTGGCCTTGGCCTTCGCCGTGGGGGCCATCCTCCTCTTCACCCCGCAGGCAGGGCAGCAGGCACGGGGCAAACCCGTGCTGTGGGTGAACGGGAAGGCGGTTTACGAGCTGGACCTGCTCAGGCTCCAGGGGAACGACCCCCTTTACGCCGCAAACCCGCAAGGGCTCCTCAAGAACCTGGTGGACACCCATTTCCTGGAGCAGGTGATCCTCACCGAGGCCCTCAAACAGGACGCCGCCCGGATACGGGTGGGTAGCGCCGAGGTGCGCAAGGAGGTGGACCGCATCAAGGAGCAGTTTGGCCTGAAGGACAAAAAGGCCTACGAGCAGTTCCTGAACCAGGTGGGGTACACGGATGCCCAGCTCAGGAGTGAGGTAAAAACCCAGCTCCAGATCCAGAAGCGCCTCGAGCAGATCCGCTCCGCGGCCAAGCCCACCCCGGAAGAAGTGCGGTTCTACTTTGAGGTGCACCAGGAGAACTACAAGGGTGAGCCCCGGGTGAAGGCCCGCCAGATCGTGGTGGACGATGCCAAACTGGCGGCGGAGCTTCTGGCCAAGGCCAAGGCCGGGGAGGACTTTGCCGCCTTGGCCAAGCAGCACTCCAAGGTGGGTGCCGAGCAAGGTGGGGCCTTGGGGGCAGCTCCCGGAGAAAGCGAGCCCAAACCCGTGACCAAGGTGGTCTTCCCCGAGAAGGTGGCGGAGGCAGTCTTCGCCAAGAAGGGGCCTGGCCTGGTGGGGCCCATAGAGGCTGGGGGCCGGTACTACCTGGTGAAGGTGGAGGAGTACCTGCCCCCCAAGGTGCCCACCTTTGAGGAGGTGAAGGAGCAGGTGGAGAAGGATGCCCAGGAGGCCAAGGGGAACGGGGCCCTCGAGGCCTACCTGGAAGACCTCCGCCGGAAGGCCCAGGTGCGCTTCGCCGAGGATAGCCCCTACAGCTACAAGAACCCTCCTGTGGCCAAGGTGGGCGACAGGGAAATCCTGCTGAGCGAGATTCTCCAGCCGGTTTTCTCCAACCAGCAGACCGCTGCCCTCATCCAGCAGGGCCTGGGGGAGCTGGCGGTGCAGTTCTTCCTGCCCCAGACCCTGGAAAGCCTGATCGACCGCGAGCTCCTGGTGGAGGCCGCCAAGAAGAGCGGCAAGCCCTTCATCGGCTCCAAGGACCAGATCGCCCAGGCCTACCTCCTCTACGAAACCCGGGGCCTCACCGCCACCGAGGAGGAAGCCCGCAAGTTCTATGCGGAAAACCCCGCCCTCTTCACCATCCCCGCCAGCGCCGAGGTAACGGGGGTGGTCTTCAAGGCCGAGGCCAAGGCCAAGGCCTTCCGGGAGGCGGCTTTAAAAGGCGGCGATCTTCAGGCCCTGGCCAAGGCCCAGGAGGGTAGCGTCACCGAGTACGGCACCGTGAACCCCAACCAGCTCCCCGCCGTTTTGGACCGCCTGGTCTTCAAGGTGAAGGAAACCTTCCCCAAGGGTCCTTTGGGGGAGGTGAGCGAGGTGGTGAAGCTGGAAGATGGCACCTTTGCCGTGCTGATCATCAAAGACCGCAAGGCGGAGGTGCTCAAGCCCTTCGCGGAAGTGGTGGAGCAGGCTAAGGAAGGGATCATCAACCGGAAGCGGCAGCAGCAGGCCCAGGCCCTTATCCAGGAGCTCCGCAAGGCCGCCAAGATAGAAAACCGCCTGAGCCAGGTGCTGGCGGAACTCACCCCCAAAACCCAGGAGCCGGCGAAATCCCCTACACAGGAGGCTCCCAAGGAAGCGCCTTCCAAGCCCTAGGCTGGAAGAAACCCGCAGGGAGGCCCCAAGCGCCTGGGGCCTCCCGGGTTTTTTAAGATGGAAACATGGACCTCCTCAGGCTCCTCACCCTTTACTACGAAGAGCGCCCCGACCCCCAAAACCCCCTCCAGCGGGTGGCCTTCGGCACCAGCGGCCACCGGGGCACAAGCCTCAAGGGCACCTTTACCGAGGCCCACGTGCTGGCCATCGCCCAAGCCATCGCCGACCTCCGGGCCTCCTTTGGAGCCACCGGACCCCTCTTCCTGGCCAAGGACACCCACGCCCTTTCCGAACCTGCCTGGACCACGGCCCTCACCGTCCTCGCCGCCAACGGCATAGAGGTGCGCCTCGAGGAGGGCTACACCCCCACCCCCCTGGTTTCCCTGGCCATCCTGGAGCACAACGCCCAGCATCCCGCCAAGGCGGATGGCATCCTCCTCACCCCCAGCCACCACCCCCCCCAGGACGGGGGGCTTAAGGACAACCCCCCTACCCGCGGCC
>Ga0101945_1000559_pt1:45000-58755 | contig 58755 bp, 50 predicted proteins | sample DewCreD2012metaG_2_FD_75246 | JGI IMG/M metagenome (GOLD analysis project Ga0101945, IMG submission 75246) | Hot spring sediment bacterial and archeal communities from British Columbia, Canada, to study Microbial Dark Matter (Phase II) - Dewar... ... | reverse complement strand
GGAGGTAGCGATGGTTCGATCCGAGGGTAGGATACTGAAAGCTTCCTCCGCAGCGCCTCGGCCACGGCCTGCTGACTAGTAGCGATGGTTCGATCCGAGGGTAGGATACTGAAAGCACAAATAATTTTGAACCCGATTCGGGATAGGAGGGAGGTAGCGATGGTTCGATCCGAGGGTAGGATACTGAAAGCTTCCTCCGCAGCGCCTCGGCCACGGCCTGCTGACTAGTAGCGATGGTTCGATCCGAGGGTAGGATACTGAAAGTGGACGCCCTGGCCCTGGCCGCCTCATATATACCGGGCAGGTCAAGGCAGCTTATCTGTCCGAGGGTATTTCTTATTTGGGGCGAACTGATCTGGCAACTGAAATTGCGGGCATAAGGGTGCAGCGGCGTTGTGCCCCTACCGGCAGGCATGGGGCCTGCCCCTGCGGTTAGGTGTCCACCGACGTGAGGGCTGCTAAACACGAAAGGAAAGCGAAAACAGGGGGAGCGCTATGGGCCGGTTGATCCTCCTGAACAAGCCTTACCGGGTCCTCTGCCAGTTTGAGGATGAAGAGGGACGAGCGACCTTGGCCGATTATGTTCCACTGCCCGACGTCTATCCCGCCGGGCGGCTGGATTATGAGAGCGAAGGGTTGGTCCTGCTGACCGATGTGGGCTGGCTGCAACACTGGATTACCCACCCCCGCCATAAGCTGCCCAAGGTCTATTGGGTCCAGGTGGAAGGCATCCCTACTCCGGAGGCGCTCCAGCAGTTGGCGCAAGGTGTGGTGGTCAAGGGGGAGCGTACCCGACCAGCGCGGGTGCGGTTCATAGAGCCGCCCCCGGTCTGGCCGCGCAATCCACCGATCCGGGAACGCAAGAGCGTTCCCACAAGCTGGCTGGAGATCACCCTCACCGAGGGCCGTAAACGGCAGGTGCGCCATATGACCGCGGCGGTCGGCTATCCCACCCTGCGCCTGATCCGCTGGGCGATTGGCCCCTGGCAATTGGGTACACTCCAGCCTGGCGAATGGCGGGAGGTGCCTTGCCCACAGAATGTCCAGGAGTTGCTCCAGTGGCTGCGGTCTCGCCGAGGCTAAGGCTGGGAGCGAGCGTGGCAGCACGCGCCGTCAGGCCGCCACAGCCTCTCGCAACTCCCGGAACAGGCGCACCAGGTCTTCCATCTGGTAGTGGGCGTTGAGGCCACTGGGGTTAGGCAGCACCCATAGCCGGGATACGCCCATGCTCTCCACCTGGGGGCCGAGGCCAGCCTGGGGGCGCCCAAAGGCGATCCGATAGGCCCCAATGCCCAGCACGGCCAGCACACGCGGCTGGTGGTGTTTAACTTTCTCCTCCAGATGCTGTGCCCCCGCGATAAGCTCGTGCGGCGAGAGATCATCCGCCGAGGCCGTCGCCCGTGCGACGATGTTGGTGATCCCGTAGCCATATGCGAGCAGTTCTCGCTCCTCAAAAGGGGAGAGCAGGCGCGGGGTGAAGCCTGCCGCGTGCAGGGCCGGCCAGAAGCGGTTGCCGGGCCGGGCGAAGTGATGCCCCACCGCGCCGGAGTACAAGCCCGGATTGATGCCGCAGAACAGTACCTTGAGGCCAGGGGCGATCACGTCCGGCACCGTCTTGCCTACTGCGGCAGCGATCTCTGCACGGGTCGGCTTATACGGGCGCACGGCCTGTCAGAAATGCCTGGATAGCGCGCAAGACCTGCTCCAGGGCCCGAAGTGACTGCCACAGGTCGCCTTCTATCTCCAGGCTGTGGTCTGCACCGTCAATCACGAGCGTCTCACCGCCGGTGGCTGCCCGGACTTCAGCCAGGGAAGCCGGATCGTAGTGCCCGTCGGCACTGCCGATCACGAAGAGCGAGCGCGCCTTGCTCTGGCGGATTTGAGCGCGTAGCCGCTCATTGCGCAGGAGCGGGGTCAGCCAGATGGCCTGCGCTCCGGCCAGTTGGGGGTCGGCAGTGAGCAGGTGGCCCATCGCCAGCGTGCCCAACGACTTGCCCACGAGTGTGACCTGCCGGTAGGGGCGTTGGGCCAGGGCCGCGTGACAGGCCGCAGTGACATCGGTGATGAACCCGCGCTCGCGTTCCGCTTCTGAGAGCGCCCGAAAGCCGGGCCGTTGATCATAGGTGTACTCCACCCACAGCACGTCCGCGCCCATAGAGAGCAGCAGGCGCGTAGGATAGTAGAGGAGCGGCATATGGCAGGTGTAGCGGACGCCGGGCAGGACGATGGCGATGTGGTCGGTCGCCTCCCCTTGCTGGAAGAAGGTGTTGGGCACCGGTTCGCCCTGATAGCCGCTGATCGGGAGCGTTCTGGCTGGTGGCTTCATACAAGCTATTGTAGCCTGATTCGCTTCAATCGCCAACTGATGGCCGTGCGGCGTTGAAATTACAGTGGGCTTTTGGTGCAATCATGGCACCTCGTTTTCTTTATGGTATCAAATGGTACCGATACGCCGGGGCGCGCAGGTCTCCCTCCGCCTTACGTAGCCAGTCTTGGACAAAATCCCCAATCACCTGCTCACGTGTCCGCGCCATAGAGGATTTTCCCCAGGGGAGCGCAGATTGTCCCCTATCGGACGCAGTGCTATAATCGCCGCGCTGACCAGAATTACATGATGCACCAGGATTGTAAACTCAAGTATATCCTCTTTGATCTGGATGATACGCTCTACCCGCGTAGCTCTGGCCTGATGAACACGGTGAGCAACCGCATCCGCCAGTTCATCATGGATACCCTGGCTCTGGATGCGGAGCAGGCCGCTGCCCTGCAAAAGCGTTATTACCAGCTCTACGGCACGACCCTGCGTGGCCTGCAAACCGAGTACGGGATTGACCCGGAAGCTTACCTGGCCTACGTCCATGACATCCCTCTGGACGAATACCTGCACCCCGATCCCGATCTGGACCGCCTCCTCAGCGGTATCACGCTGACGAAGGTCGTTGTCACCAATGGCAGCGCTGAACATGCCCGCCGTGTCCTGGCCCATCTGGGCATCGCCCACCATTTTGAGACCATCCTGGACATCCGCTCCTTCAATTACTACTGCAAACCCGACCTCCGCGCTTATCAGCGTATCCTGGAGTTGCTTCACGCCGAGCCGCAGGAGTGTATCCTGGTAGATGACAGCCCGCGTAACCTGATCCCGGCCAAACGCCTGGGCATGACCACCGTGTTAATGGACGGTGAGGCCCAGGAGGGGGTGGACTACGCGGTGGCCTCCCTCGCCGACCTGCGCCAGGTCTTGATGCCCCTGGGGTGCTTCCAGTTGCCTTGATCACCCTCGCTGAAGGCGACGTTATGGGATCATCCGTTGAATGCTATGAACATTAAGGCTGAGCAAAGCAAAGCGCGCGGTGTGTTTTACGGCCTGGCCATCGGCGACGCGCTGGGCCGCCCGCTGGAGTTTATACCGCTCTCCTTGATCAAACAGCGCTATGGCGCGCAGGGCCTGTGCGATCTGCCCACCCCCGCGCTCTATACGGACGATACGCAGATGAGTCTGGCGATTGCCGAGGCGTTGGTTGAACGCGGCGATGCAGACTTGGACAGCCTGATGGAGGCGGTGGCGGCCCACTTCATTGCCTGGAAGAACTCGCCCGAAAACAACCGCAGCCCCGGCATCACCTGTATGCGCGCCATTGGTGCGCTGGAGGCGGGCGTCCCCTGGTTTGAAAGCGGCCTCCCTTACTCCAAGGGCTGCGGCTCGGCCATGCGCGTCGCGCCTGTGGGCTACTTTTACCAGCATGACCTGGCCCGGTTGCGCAGCGTGGCTATCGCCACCGGCAGCATCACGCATACGCATCGCGCTGCCGAGGCCGCCTGCCTGGCTGCGGCCACGCTCGTCAAGTTGGCGCTGGATGGCCTCCCGCCCCAGGATTACCTGCCTATCCTGGAGGAGGTCACTGCGGACATCTCCGATGAATTTGATATTGTCCTCCATCGCACAGCACATGCGCTCTGGTTCGCCTCTGAGGAGGAGGCCATGCGCTATATCGGCGAGGGCTGGACGGGGGATGAAGCTGTCGGCCTGGCGCTGTATTGTGTGATGCGCTATCCGGATGATTACCGCAAAGCGATCTGGCGCGCGGCCAACTTTGACGGCGATTCCGATTCCGTCGCCTGCATCGCCGGCGCGATCATGGGCGCGCGCCTGGGCGTGGAGGCCATCCCTGCGGATTGGATTGCCCGCATTGAGAAAAGCGACTACCTGGCCGACCTGGCCGACCGCCTGGCCGCGAAGAAACTCGCCTTCGGCTCGGCCTCATCGCCTGTGACCTGATCTGCTATAATTGGGTGGAAGTAGGGGCGCGCGGCCGTGCGCCCCTACTGGCCACGCCGTTTGCAGTGTGGGCAGCCACAAGAGTTGTGCCTCTACAGGGGATGTGCGGGGAAACGCCCCGCTGTAAACGGTGTGGTGGGCTGAAGCATGGCTTCAGCCTGACGGCTTTCTGAGGGGAAGGGAATATTACAGGGTTAAGCATGGAATCGCAGATGAAGCGCACTCTCAATGGTCGGGTCGGACCAATCGTCATCGGGCTTGTCGCGGCGCTCCTGCTCAGTGCGATGATGTTCGCGGCCGGCTATGCGCTGGCCACCTGGCAGGCCAGCGCCCCCGCCCGTCAGGCCAATACGCCAGACAGCCTGGCGCAAACCTTTGCGCCCTTCTGGGAGACCTGGAACCTGGTCCACGAGGAATATTACAGGCAGCCGGTCAGCGATACCCTGCTCGTCCGGGGCGCGATCCAGGGGATGCTTCAGAGCCTGGGGGATGCCCACACCGGCTATATGCCGCCCAGCCAGTTTAACATCGCCACGAGCGATATTCAGGGGCAGTTGGAGGGCATCGGCGCGGAGGTGGACTCCCGTAACGGCGAACTCACCATTGTCGCGCCATTGCCCGATTCGCCTGCGGAGAAGGCCGGGTTGCAGCCCGGCGATGTTATCGTCACCGTGAACGGGCGCGATGTGACCGGGTTGCCATTGCTGGAGGCGATCATGTTGGTGCGCGGGCCTGCCGGAACCACCGTCCACCTGGAGGTGCGTCGTGCCGGCCAGGACAAGCTGCTGCAGTTTGACATCGTGCGCGCGCGCATTCAGATCGCCAGCGTCGCCAGCCGTCTGCTGGACGGTGGCTACGCCTACGTGCGCATCAGCACCTTCGGCGACCGCACCACTGAGGAGTTGCGCCAGGCGCTGCAAAAGCTGCTGGCGCAGAACCCCAAGGGGTTGATCCTGGACCTGCGCGGCAACCCCGGCGGTAACCTGTACACTGCGCTGGACGTGGCCAGCCAGTTCATTAAAGATGGCCCCGTTATGATTGAGGAATGGGGAGATGGCCGCCGCAAGACGTTCAACGCCGATGGGCGCGGGCTGGCGACCGGGATTCCGCTCACGGTGTTGGTGGACCAGGGCAGCGCCAGCGCCTCCGAGATCGTGGCCGGGGCCATCCAGGACCGGGGCCGCGGTCGGCTGGTTGGCGAAAAGACCTTCGGCAAAGGCACGGTGCAGGACTGGCACGCGCTGGATGGGGGGCGCAACGGTGGGGTGCGTATTACCATCGCCCGCTGGCTTACGCCCAACGGCCGTTGGGTGCATGAGGCGGGCCTGACGCCGGACATCCTGGTCACTCGCAGCCCGGAGGATGTCCGGGCCGGGCGCGACCCGCAACTGGAGGCCGCGCTGAACGCCCTGAAGCTTTTGTCGCAATCATCTATGGCCGTAGGGGGGCAGGATGCGCCATGAGCGTGGAGACCACCTTCCATGTCCGCTACGCCGAAACCGACCAGATGGGCGTGGCGCATCACAGCGCCTACGTTGTGTGGATGGAGGAAGGCCGTTCGGCCTACATGCGCGCTATGGGCAGCGACTACGCCGAGATTGAGCGCAGCGGCACCTTCTTCGCCGTAACCGAGTTGTATGTCCGCTACCTGGCCCCGGCACACTACGGCGAACGTGTCACCGTCCGCACCCGCCTGGAGGACATCCGCAGCCGCGGCCTCACCTTCGCTTACGAGGTCCTTCTGGGCGATACCGGCCAGTTGCTGGCCACCGGCCAGAGCAAACACGTTTGTATTGATCGGGACGGGCGCGTGACGACGATCCCGGCCCGGTGGCGCGCTCTGCTTGAACGGGGACGGTAGGGGCGCAGCGCGCCGCGCCCTTACCGTATTTTGCCCCTCCTTCTCAAAATCTGGTATACTTTAATCTGAAATGCTCTCGTCCATTGCCGATCACGATATGAAGCTGGAAACCCTGCTGGCGCATTTAGATGGGAATCTGGCCCCGGCGGACCGGGACCTGATTCAACGCGCCTATCAACTGGCCGCGCTGGCGCATGAGGGCCAGACGCGCGCCTCCGGCGAGCCGTACATCCAGCACAGCCTGGCGGTGGCCAAAATCCTGGCCGATCTGCGCCTGGACCCGGTGGTGATCGCTGCCGGGCTGTTGCATGATGTGGTGGAGGACACCGGCTTCACCATTGAGGATATCCAGCGCGAGTTCGGCGATGAGGTCGCCCGGCTGGTGGATGGCGTGACCAAGCTGCAGCAGATTGACCAACTCAGCCAGATGGAGCAGCGGCCTCTGAAGGACTTGAATTCCGAGTCGCTGCGCAAGACCTTCCTGGCGATGGTGGACGACGTGCGCGTCGTGCTGATCAAGCTGGCCGACCGCCTGCACAACATGCGCACGCTGGGCGCCCTGCCGGAGGAGCGCCGCAAGCGCATCGCCCGTGAGACGCTAGAGGTCTTCGCCCCCCTGGCCAACCGCCTGGGCATCTGGCAAATGAAGTGGGAACTGGAGGACCTGGGCTTCCGCCATCTGGAGCCCCAGAAGTACAAGGAGATCGCCCGGTTGATCGCCGAACGACGCAGCGAGCGCGAGGCGCAGATCCAGCGAATTGTGGCCATGCTGGAAAAGAAGCTGGCCGAGGCTGGGATCAAGGCCGATGTCAGCGGGCGGCCCAAGCACATCTACAGCATCTATAAGAAGATGCTGCGCAAGGGCGTGACCTTTGAGCAGATTTACGACGAGCGGGCCATCCGTGTCATTGTGGACGACATCCCCACCTGCTATTACGTCCTGGGCATTGTGCATAACCTGTGGCGACCGATCCCCGGCGAGTTTGATGACTACATCGCCACGCCCAAGGACAACATGTACCGCAGCCTGCATACCGCCGTGATCGCAGACGACGGCAAGCCGCTGGAGGTGCAAATCCGCACCTGGGAGATGCACTGGACGGCGGAGTACGGCATCGCCGCCCACTGGCGCTACAAGGAGGAGGGTGGGAAGCGCGATATTGACTACGAGAACAAGATCGCCTGGTTGCGCTCGCTTCTGGACTGGCGCTACGATGTCGCCGACGCCACCGACTTCGTGGAGTCGCTCAAGACTGATGTCTTCCAGGACCGCGTCTATGTGTTTACGCCCAAGGGCGACATTATTGATCTGCCTGCCGGGGCCACACCGATTGACTTTGCTTACCACGTGCACACCGAGATCGGCGACCGCTGCCGGGGCGCCAAGGTGAATGGCCGCCTGGTGAGCCTGGATTACCAGCTTAAGACCGGCGACCAGGTGGAGATCCTCACGGCAAAGCGGGGCGGGCCTAGCCGTGACTGGCTCAACCCCCATTTGGGCTATGTGAAGACGCAGCGCGCCCGCGCTAAAATCCGCCAGTGGTTCAAGCGCCAGGACCGCGAGAAGAATATCGCCCAGGGGCGTGACTTCCTGGAGCGGGAGTTAAAGCGGCTGGGTGTGGATGGCGTGGCGCATGAGCGCCTGGCCAAGCTGTTCGGCTATGATAAGGTGGAGGACTTCCTGGCAGCGGTGGGCACCGGCGATATCAATTCGCAGCAGATCGCCGCGCAAATCGTCAATCTGGAAATGGAGCAGCGCGCTGCTGAGGCGATCGCGCCGGCGTTGCCGGAGGAGACCCCCACGCCGCCACCGTTGACTGTAGACGGCGTCCAGGTGCGCGGCACGGGCGGCCTGCTGACGCATATTGCCCGCTGCTGCCATCCGTTGCCGGGGGATGAGATCATCGGCTATATCACGCGCGGGCGCGGCGTGACCATCCATCGCCGCGATTGCCCCAACATCCTGGCGCTCCGGGAGCACGAGCGGCTGATTGAAGTGGCCTGGGGCCGCAGCCAGCGCACCTACCCGGTCATGGTCAAGATCGTGGCCTTTGACCGCGGTGGCCTGCTCCATGAGATTTCCGGCATCGTGGCCGGCGAAGGCATCAATATGAGCCAGGTGAACGTGACCACCAGCCGCAACATCGCCACCTTCTACACCACGATGGAGATCACCGGTATTGACCAACTCAGCAGGGTGCTGGCCAAGATTGAGCGCGTGCCCAACGTGATTGAGGCCCGGCGGCAAACGGTGTAGTAGGGGCGCACGGCGGTGCGCCCCTCCAATCGCCAGCCCCGAATATTGAGATACGCCTCCCGCAAGCTAATTCAGTCGTCCATCCTCTCAATCCGCACGTAGTCCAATTCCAGCCACTGCCGTTGTGACACCGCCAATAACCCAAAGCGGAAGTCGCCTTCCAGCGTGGCTACGGCGTATTGGTTATCCAGCCAGGCGACGAAGCCCAGTGGGCCACTGGGCGGATGGGAGACACGCAGCACCTCGGCCTCATCCACCCAGAAGGCGGCCTCGTCGCGTCGCCATTCCAGAGCATAGGTGTGCCATTCGCGCAGGTCCACATCCAGGAGGCGCTCGCCTGCCTTGATGGCTGCGCGGACCCAGGGGCGCAGCAGGCGGTTGACGCCGGGGAGCTTTAGCAAGGCGGCTGCGGCCAATGCCGCCGGGGCGAGCAGCCAGCCGGGCAGAGGGCCGCTGTTCAGCGCAGCCGCTTTCCAGCCCCAGCCGGGGACCGGCGGCGCCAGAGCCATGTTGGAGGGGGGCGAGGCGTAGAAGAACCAGATGGCGTTCGGCGCGGCCAGCATCCCCCCGCTCAGCGTAAAGGGGTCGTTCCAAAAGCCAAAGCCCGCCGTGCCCAGCAGTGCGCCTGCCGCGTGGGAGGCGCGGGCGCGCACCGTCAGCCGCAGCGGTGGGCGCCAGGGCAGGTGTTTCCGGCTCAGGCCGTGATAGTCGTCAATCTGCGCGTCGGCATAGACGTCCGGCGTAGCACCCTCCACCACGAAGCGCAATGATGATGCGCCTTGCTCTATTACCGCTGCCCCCACCGCGTAGCGCACCCAACGCGGCAGGCCCTGGCCTTCAAAGTGGTCCTCAATGATCATAGCTTCGCAGCGCTCTTATGCCCTCCCTCCTGGGCTGGGGGGTAAATCCATCCACCTGAGTTTGTACCCTAGAATGAGGGCTTGGTAGAGTTTATACTCTGCCTGGAGATGGGGGCAAATAGGCTTAATGGGTCAGCGGTATCGGGGTCGGTGACCTTGCGCCGTGTCGGTACGACTTGACAATTCGCCAGAGGTATGCTATGATTGGGGTACAATTACATACTCGCAACGGTACAGGTGCGCCAGCCGCCCGGAAGCGTGGCGCGTAATGGGGGAAGACCGGTACAGTCCGGCGCTGTCCCGCAACTGTAGCTCCGACCGAGGTCGGAGGAGCCAGATTACCCGCCTGTATCGTCGCTCCGTGATGCCTTCGCGGAAAGGGGGAGGAGCGCGGTGCCGAAAGGCTCGTGGCAGATCCCCCCGTCCATCAGACGGGGGTTCTGTTTCTACCACCCGATCTTGCGAGGTCGGGTGGTTTTGTTTTTCCCCGCCTGTGTACTGGCTTCCCTCCCTCAGCAAAATGGTCTTTTTAAGCCTTTTACCTGCTCCGTTGGGGCCTTCAGAGGTGTCCTCAAGCCCCACTTGGCAGGTAAAAAGCTAAACTTCCCCGGAGGGGACGAAGCAGGAACGCAACAAATATATTCACAGAGGAGGGGAGTTGAACATGCGCTACCAATGGGATCGACCGGCTGCAGCCATGCCAGCAGATGCCAGCGTATCGACAAAGGCGCCTGGGGTCGCTGCGCGCAGGTGGGTGATGGTCGGACTGATTGGCGTGTTGCTGATTGCCTTTCTGTTGAGCATTTCGCTCGGGTCGGTGGCAATCCAGCTCGGCGATGTAGTGAGCGCGCTGCTCGGCGGCGAGGCGCGCAAGGCCACTTGGACGACGATCGTTCTCCAGTTTCGCTTGCCCAAAGCGCTGACCGCCACGCTGGCCGGTGCAGCCTTGGCGGTCTCGGGATTGCAGATGCAGACGCTCTTTCGCAACCCGTTGGCCGGACCGTTCGTGTTGGGTGTCAGCTCCGGCGCCAGCCTGGGCGTGGCGCTGGTCGTGCTGGGCGTGGGGGCGGGAAGCGCCTCGTTGCTGGCTGGGCTGAATATTTTGGGAAATTTGGGGGTGGCTGCGGCGGCTTCGATCGGCGCTGGCGCCGTGATGGGAATGGTGCTCGTCGTAGCGCGCAGAGTGCACAGCAGCATGACGCTGCTGATCCTGGGCCTGCTGTTCGGGTACGCCACCAGTGGCTTGGTGAGCATCCTGCTTTACTTTGCGATCAGCGAACGCATTCACTCCTACGTGCTGTGGACGTTGGGGTCATTTGGCAAGGTCACCTGGACGCAGATGACTGTCTTTGCACCGACGCTCCTGGCGACGCTGGCGCTCGGCCTGCTGTTGGCCAAGCCGCTCAACGCGCTGCTGCTGGGCGAGGCGTATGCACGCAGCATGGGCTTGCATGTCCATCGCGCGCGCATCGGCATTGTCATCAGCGCGTCGGTGCTGGCGGGCGTTGTGACGGCCTTCTGCGGGCCGATCGCCTTCCTGGGCGTCGCCGTGCCACACCTGTGTCGCAGCCTATTCAACACCGCGGATCATCGCTTATTGCTGCCGGGGGTTGCAATGCTCGGAGCCACCCTGGCGCTGCTCACCGACCTGATTGCGCACATGCCGGGCAGTTCGATCACCTTACCTTTGAATGCCGTAACCTCCCTGGTCGGCGCGCCGGTGGTGGCCTGGGTGATCTTGCAGCGCAGCAATCTGCGCCAGTCGTTTGCAGCGTGAGGGAGAACGGGATGGGGACAATTTTGCAGACGTTCGACCTCGCCATCGGCTACGGAAAGCCCCGACGCGGCAGCCATGTCGGCGTCCGCAGGCAAACGACAGTCGTGGCGAACGGGCTGAACCTTCACCTGCGAGCGGGCGAGATGGTCTGCCTGTTGGGGCCGAATGGAGCAGGGAAGTCCACCTTGATGCGCACACTGGCCGGCATGCAGCCGCCGTTGGAGGGAAGGGTGGAAATCGCAGGCCAGGACGTCCAGACGATGACGCCTGCACAGCTTGCCCGTCTGTTGGCGATTGTGTTAACCGAGCGCATCGACGTTGGCAATCTCTCCGCTTTCGATCTGGTTGCGCTGGGGCGTCATCCCTACACCGACTGGATGGGCAGGTTGCGCGAAACCGATCACGCAGTCGTAGAAAAGGCGCTCAAGGCAGTACAGGCGGAGTCGCTGCGCTGGCGGCCGGTCAACGAACTGAGCGACGGTGAACGACAGAAAGTGATGATCGCCCGCGCGCTGGCCCAGGAGCCGGTCGTTCTGCTGCTCGATGAACCGACCGCCTTCCTCGACTTGCCGCGCCGCGTCGAGATCATGGCGATGTTGCGCGAGTTGACGCGGGCAACCGGATGCGCCGTTTTGCTCTCGACGCATGACCTCGACCTGGCGTTGCGCAGCGCCGATCGTCTTTGGCTGTTGGAAACCGGCGGCATCATCCATACGGGCGTACCGGAGGAGTTGGTGCTGAACGGCGCATTCGCCACCGCCTTTCGCTCAACAGGGGTGGAGTTCGATGCGGCCCAGGGGGTTTTTCGGTTACAACGATCGCATTGCGGCACCGCGATCGTACAGGGCGAAGGCCTTCACGCCTACTGGACGATGCGCGCGCTGGAGCGGCTAGGCTTCGAGACGCGCAGCGGCCATGTTCAGTCGCGCAATGGCCATCGTGTGCTGGAAGTGCACATCGTCCATCACGATGGTCTCTACGCCTGGGTGATCTCCAACGGAAGAGAAAGAGAAGTGCACACGTCGCTCACCGACCTGATCGAGTCGCTGATGCAAGGTTCATCAAAGAGGCGAAATGAAAAAACCTGATCGCAGCCTGGTGCGGAGGTTGTTTCTATGTCTTTGTTATGTTTTGAGCGGGGATCCCTCGTGGCTCCAAGAACTGCATCGCATCACGCATTCATAATAAGGAGAAGATATGCCAAATTCGCAGCGGCAGTCTGCCCCATGCCAACCCAGAGAAGGCCGTGCGTTTTGTTGCAGAGCTCTGTCCGGAAGTGCCTTTCTGCGGCAGAGGGTGGTGATGAGCCGGGCATCACTGCCCAGCAGACAACGACACAATCTGAGGATTCTCAAGAAAGAGGCTCAGGAGGAAATCAACGATGCACTCCAAACACACAATCAGATCGCTTCTTCTGTTCATCGTGGCAGGCGCCCTGGTGATGGCGGCCTGTGCGCCGACCGCCGCCTCACCGGTGGCGGAGCCGAACGTTTCAGCAGTCGTCGCCGAAGCGCCTGTGCATAACGTGAAGGAAGGATGCATCAGCACATTCGATCCCACTATCGACCACTTCCCAGAAAAGCTTACGATCGAATACAGCGAAGGCTGGACGATCGAGTACTTCAATCACTATAAAGTCATCACCGTCCTCAACCCCTGGCGCGACGCCAAGGAAACATTCCAGTATGTGCTGGTGCAATGCGGCGCACCGATTCCGGAAGGGTACGACAACGCTCAGGTTGTTGAAGTCCCGATCGACTCGATCATCACGATGTCCACAACGCAGCTTCCGCACTTGGTCAAGCTCGGTCGTCTGGATGCCCTGATCGGCCTTGATGATTTTGCCTACGTGAACACGCCGGAAGTGCGAGCGCTGATCGACGCCGGCAAACTCATCGAAGTGGGCAGCGGCGCCGACGTGAATGTTGAACTCGTGCTGGACGCCAACCCTGACCTGGTGATGACCTATGGGGTTGGCGATCCGCAGTGGGATGCCCACCCCAAGTTGCTGGAAGCTGGCCTCAAAGTGGCGCTCAATTCTGAGTACATGGAGACCAGCCCCCTGGGCCGCGTGGAGTGGATTAAATTCACCGCTGCCTTCTTCAATGAGGAAGCGAGAGCCATGCTTGTCTTCCGCGAGATAGCCGATCGCTACAACGCAATGAGCGCTCTGGCAAAAACCGTCAAAACCAAGCCGACCGTCTTTATCGGCGCCATGCGCGGGGATGCCTGGAGTATGCCTGGAGGACGCAGCTATGTCGCCCGCTATCTGGAGGACGCTGGCGCTGCCTATTTGTGGGCGGACGACGAATCAACCGGCAGCATCCCGCTGGACTTTGAAACGGTCTTCGAGCGCGCGGCGGACGCCGACTTCTGGCTCAACACCGGCTCCTGGACCGGTCGAGCGGAGGCGGCCGCAGCCGATGAACGCTATACGCAGTTCCGCGCCTACCAGACCGGCGCTATGTATAATAACAACGCCCGTCTCAACGAGAACGGCGGCAACGATTACTGGGAAGGGGGCCTTGCCAACCCCGACGTGGTGCTGGCCGATTTGATCAAAATCTTCCATCCGGAACTGCTGCCCGACCACGAGCTTGTCTACTATCGGAAGCTGGACTGAGGAGCCTGCCATGCTCTCAACGCCCAGGCTGGTCATCGCTGCGCCGCACAGCGGCAGCGGCAAAAGTACCATCGCCAGCGGCCTGATGGCGGCGCTGG
>Ga0101945_1000559_pt1:0-37500 | contig 58755 bp, 50 predicted proteins | sample DewCreD2012metaG_2_FD_75246 | JGI IMG/M metagenome (GOLD analysis project Ga0101945, IMG submission 75246) | Hot spring sediment bacterial and archeal communities from British Columbia, Canada, to study Microbial Dark Matter (Phase II) - Dewar... ... | reverse complement strand
GGTGGCCTGGCAGGGGCGTTTTCTGGCCTGGGCCGAGCGGCTGGCTCCGGCCCGCGAGCTGGAGCGCTTCCTTTTTGGGGCCGGAGCTGTGATCGTCGGCGCGGGGTTGAGCGCCCTGGTGGCGGGGATGGTGGCGCGGCTGGCGCAGCGGCTGCCGCCCTGGGCAGGGCTGCTGGTGGAATCGGCGGCGCTCAAGCTGGGGATGGCCGTGCGCGGCCTCGATCAGGCGGCGGGGCAGGTGGAGATGGCCTTGCGCTGCGGTGATCTGCCGGCAGCTCGCCACTGGCTGGGCTGGCACCTGGTGAGCCGCCCAACGGCGGATTTGCGCGCGGAGGAGGTAGCCGCGGCAGCTATTGAGTCAGTAGCCGAGAACTTGACCGACGGGTGGGTGGCGCCGCTGTGCGCATGGCGAATCGGGGGGCTGCCGGCGCTTTGGGCCTATCGCCTCGTGCAGACGGCCGACAGCATGTGGGGGTATCACGATCCGGAACACGAGTGGCTGGGCAAGCCGGCGGCCCGCCTGGATGACGCACTCAACTGGCTGCCGGCGCGCCTGGCGGCCGGGCTCATCGCGGTGGCGGCGGCCCTGCACGGATATGACGCCCGGCGCGCCTGGCGCGTGTGGCGTGCCGAGGCGAAACATACCGCCAGCCCGAACGCCGGCCAGACGATGGCGACGATGGCTGGCGCGCTGGGGGTGACCCTTACCAAGCGCGGCCACTACACGCTACGCGGCGGTGACGCACCCACGACGCCTGATACGCTCCGTCGCGCCCGTCATATCGTCATGACGGCGAGCCTGCTGGCCGGCCTGCTGTGCGGTGTGTGGAAGGGTTCCCTTCAGACCTCCCCGGGTCGTCTTGGAAACGCTCGCCCCGCATCAGGCAGAAAAAACCTCCCCTTGAAAGGGGACTGGGGTGGGAGCAAGATGGGATGGCCCCACGATTCAATGCAAAGCGACCCGTGAAGGCAGGGCAAACGGAAATCAGGCAAAGTGGCCGGAATGCATGGACAAGGGCCGTCGTACAGCCGCGGCCGGAAGTGATGGCGTTGGAACCGGATGCCCACGGCGGCCTGGATCCGGTGGAGTTGGCGCGGCTCGGGCTGCGGCCAGAGGATGTGCTGGACTTCAGTGTCAACACCAACGCGTATGGGCCGCCCCCGGGCGTGGCGCAGGCGCTGGCCGCCGTGGACGTCACGCGCTATCCGGATCGCCGTGCCACGGCCTTGCGAAGAGCCATCGCGGCCAGGGAAGGGATCGCCGCGGAGCAGGTGCTGATCGGCAACGGCGCAGCCCAGCTCATCTGGCTGGCGGCGATGGCCTACCTGCGGCCTGGCGACCGGGTCTTGATCATCGGGCCGACCTTCGGCGAGTATCGCGTGGCCAGCCAGCTCATGGGCGCCGAGGTCACCGTCTGGCGCGCCAACCCAGCGCATGACTTCGCTCCCGATCCGGATGATCTGGCCCGCGCGCTGGCCATTGGCGGTCCGCGCCTGGTCTGGCTCTGCAATCCGAACAATCCGACGGGCGTGTATTTGCCGCTGGATGTGCTACGGAGACTGCGTACGGCGGCGCCGGGCGCGCTGTGGATCATAGATGAGGCGTATCGTCCCTTCGTGGCCGAGCCGTGGCCCAGCCCTCCCTTGAGCGAAGAAGGTAACGTGTTGCTGCTGCGCTCGCTCACCAAGGAGGGCGCGCTGCCGGGATTACGACTGGGGTAGGCGTTGGCCGCGCCACCGATCATTGAGGCGCTGGCTCGTGTGCAACCGCCGTGGAGCGTGAACGCGATGGCCCAGGTGGCGGGGCTGGCCGTGTTGGACGGCGGCGATCATATCGCGCGCGCCATTGCCGCCTTGCGACGCGATACGGCGGCATTGCGCGAGGCGTTGATCGCACAGGGGTGGCGCGTATTGCCGACGGCAACGCACTTCTTCCTGGTCGAGGTCGGCGATGCGAAAGCCCTATGCCGGCGGTTGCTGCGCGAGCATCACATCCAGGTCCGGGATTGCACCTCGTTCGGGCTGCCCCAATTCATCCGCATTGCCACGCGACGGCCGGAGGAAAACGCCCGGCTGGTGACTGCCATGAGGCTTGTGGAATAGCCATGTTAGCAAAGACGTTGATGCTGCAGGGCACTGCTTCGTCAGTGGGGAAGAGCTTGTTGGTCACCGGGCTGTGCCGCCTGTATGCCCGGCGTGGGGTGCGAGTCGTCCCGTTCAAGGCACAGAACATGAGCAACAACGCTGGCGTCACCCCCGACGGTGGGGAGATCGGCCGCGCCCAGTTCAGTCAGGCGGAGGCGTGTGGCGTTGCGCCGCACGTGGACATGAATCCGATTCTGCTCAAGCCGGAGGCCGATAGTCGCTCTCAGGTGGTGGTGCTGGGGAGGCCGTGGGCCACGCTCGCCGCCGACTCGTATGAGCGCCGCAAGGCCGAACTCTGGGAGGTGGTGACGGGTGCGCTCGATCGGTTGCGCCGGCGCGCGGACCTGGTCATCCTCGAAGGGGCGGGCAGCCCGGTGGAGCTCAACCTGAAGCGGGGCGACATCGTCAACATGGCCGTGGCCCGCTATGCGCAAAGCCCCGTGTTGCTGGTGGGAGATATTGACAAAGGGGGCATCTTCGCGCAGCTCCTGGGCACCCTGTGGCTGCTGGAGCCGGAGGAGCGGTCCCTGGTGCGCGGCCTCATCGTCAATAAGTTCCGGGGCGATCTGACGCTCTTTGCTGACGGCGTACGTATGCTCGAAGCGCGAGGCGGGGTGCCCGTGCTGGGCGTGGTCCCCTGGCTGCCCGATCACGGCATCGCCGAGGAAGATGCAGTGGCCCTGGAGAGAGGGGAGCGACAGCCAGAGGGGGATGGCGGCGTGGAGATCGCGGTAATCGCATCCCCGCGCATCGCCAACTTTGACGATTTTGACCCGTTACGGATGGAGCCGGGTGTGCGCGTGCGCTACGTGCGATCGGTGCGAGAGCTGGGCCGGCCGCGCGCCGTGATCCTGCCCGGCACCAAGCATACCCTGGCGGATCTGGCCTGGCTGCGCGAGACGGGGCTGGCCGCCGCGGTGACGGCGCTGGCGGCCAGCGTTGCGGTGGTGGGCATCTGCGGCGGCTATCAAATGTTAGGGCAATCCATTCACGATCCCTACGGCGTGGAGGGGGGCGGCCAGGCCGATGGCCTGAAACTCCTGCCGACGCACGTCACGTTCCAGCGACGGAAGGAGACCTGGCAGGTGCAAGCGCGGCCTTGTGGGCGTCTGCCCTGGCTGGACAGTTCCGTCAAACTGACCGGCTATGAGATCCATATGGGTCGGGGCGATACGCCATCGCCATTGTTTGAACTGCACCGCCCGAATGGGGAAGTGGCGCACGATGGGGCCGCCACGTCGGATGGGCGCGTGTGGGGGACTCACCTGCATGGCCTGTTTCACAACGACGCCTTCCGATGGGCCTGGCTGCGCAGTCTGGGCTGGCAGCCGTCGGCGGAGGGGACATCGGCGATGGCTCGCCAGATGGCAGCCTATGATCGCCTGGCCGACGCGTTAGAGGCGGCGCTGGACATCCGACGGTTAGATGAGATCATCGGGCTGTGAAAACGCAACAGCGGTCGGTGGCAATCCAGCCGGCCATGGCTGATCCGCGATCACATTCGGAAGTGGGGCAGGAGGTTTCGTATGACCGTTTTCGATTTGGCCAGGCAGGTGGCGCCTCTGGATGAGGCCGCGATGGCAGCCGCGCGCGCTCGTCAGGACAGATTAACCAAGCCCCAAGGCAGTCTGGGCCGGTTAGAGGAAATCAGCATACAATTGGCCGGCATCACGGGTCGCTGTCCGCCGCCGATCCCTACTCGCAAGACCGTTCTGGTCTTTGCCGGGGATCATGGGGTCGTCGCGCAGGGGGTCAGCGCGTTCCCGCAGGCGGTGACGCCGCAGATGGTGCTGAACTTTCTGCGCGGCGGCGCGGCCATCAACGTGCTCGCCCGACAGGCTGGCGCTCGTGTGATTGTGGTAGACGCTGGCGTGGCCGCCCACATCCCATCTACGGACAACCTCATCCAGGGAAAGATCGCCTGGGGCACGGCCGATTTCACGGTGGGTCCGGCGATGACGCGTGAGCAGGCCGTGGCTGCTTTGGAGTTGGGTGCCCACGTCGCCCAGGAGCAAATCCAGCGCGGCTTGGATCTGCTGGCCTGCGGCGACATGGGGATCGGCAACACCACGCCGTCAGCGGCCATCACCGCGGTGATCACAGGCCGACCGCCGCGTGAGGTGACCGGCCCGGGGACCGGGATCGGCCCGGCAACTCTCGAGCACAAAGTCCGGGTGATCGAGCGGGCCATCGCAGTGAACCGACCTGCCCCCGGCGATGGTTTGGACGTGCTGAGCAAAGTGGGTGGGTTCGAGATCGGCGCCATCGCGGGCGCAATGATCGCGGCTGGCGCGGCGCGCGTGCCCATCGTCGTGGATGGCTTCATCGCCACGGCGAGCGCACTCATCGCCTGCGCGCTCGTTCCCGGCCTCCGCCCATACTTGATCGCCGGACACCGTTCCCAAGAGCCTGGCCATGACGCGGCATTAGCTCACCTGGGATTGCAGCCGCTATTAGACTTACGAATGCGCTTAGGCGAGGGGACCGGTGCCGTACTGGCCTTCCATGTGATTGAGGCAGCAGCGCGCATCCTCAATGAGATGGCTACCTTCGCCGAGGCAGGGGTAAGCGAACGGATCTCCGACTGATCCTTTTCGGTAATCTTCCACTGACAGGGCACGCGTGAACGACTTGCTACGAGCTCTTAGCCTGCTGACCATCCTGCCAGTCCGCCCGCGTTGGGATGGAGAGGCACCACTCGGCCGGGCGATGGCTTTCTATCCGCTGGTGGGCCTGGGTATAGGCGGGTTACTTGCCGGGGGTGCGACGATCCTGGATCGGCTGGATAAAGAGCCCAACTTCCCCTCACTGCGTGCGACCCTTCTCCTGGTAGCCTGGGTGGCGATCACCGGCGGACTGCATTTGGACGGGTGGGGAGATGCCTGTGATGCCTTACTGCCTGTCGTAGACCGGGAACGCCGGTTGGAGATTTTGCGTGATCCGAGGATGGGCAGCTTTGGCGTGATCGGCATTACTCTATTGTTGCTAGTGAAGCTGGCAGGGCTTCAAGCGATCCATGACGGTGCCCCCCTTATCCTGGCGCCCACCTTGGGCCGATGGGTCATCGTCTTGGCCGCGGCCGGCTGGCCCAGCGCCCGCCCAGGCGGTATGGGAGATCGGTTTCGGCAGGGATTGCAGAGACGGCATATCGCCTGGGCGACGCTCACGACCCTGGCAGCGGTGGCCTGGTTCCAGTGTGACGGCGTGATCGCCCTTATGGTGGCTTTGATGGCCGGGGGAGCATTGGCCTATTTCGCGGTCAGCCGCCTCGGCGGACTCACAGGTGATATCTACGGCGCTCTTGTGGAAGGCGTAGAGGCCAGCGTCCTGGTCACGCTGGCTTTAGTATGAAATCTCTCGATGGAGGGCCGGCTCGTGCGAATTGGTTCAACTTCTTATGTCTATCCTGCTGATCTCCTGCCCAACGTGGAGCGGCTGGCCGGCCTGGTGGACGATGTGGAACTGGTCTTGTTCGAAGTGGACGATCACGGCAGCACCCTGCCCGATGCAGCCACCGTCGCCCGGCTCAGCGAACTGGCGACCGCACACAACCTGACGTATACTGTGCATCTGCCGCTGGATTTGCGCCTGGCCGATGATGGCAGCATGGCGCACATCTCGCTGGAAAAGGCGCGCAAGGTCATAGATGCCACATGCCAGTTGTCCCCCTGGGGCTACGTCGTTCATCTCAATGGGGAAGCTCTACAGGGCCAGTCCACTTCAGACGAGGTGAAACGCTGGCGAGAACAGGCCCGACGCTCACTGGAGATCGTCTGTGGGTGGCTAGATGATCCTCGCCGCCTGTGCCTGGAGAATGTGGAAAGATGGGACCCCACCGCTTTCGCGCCCATCGTTCAGTCGTTGCCCATCAGTCGCTGTGTGGATGTCGGCCATCTATGGATGCAGGGGGTAGATCCCCTAGAGCATCTGTGTTCCTGGGGGGAACGTACGCGCATTGTGCACCTCCATGGTTTGGCCGAGCGCGATCACCGGTCGTTAGCGCACATGCCGCCGGAGCGGTTGGATCCAGTGGTGACCTTCCTGGTTCAAAGCTTCAGAGGTGTAGTGACGCTGGAAGTCTTCAGCGAGGCGGACTTTTTCAGCTCGTTGGCAGCCTGGCGCGCGGCGATGGAACGCGTGGGCCGGAGGGGTGGGGGAGGTGTATCCACGCTTGACGTTCATCCTGGGCGGGGTGCGCAGCGGTAAGAGCGCCTACGCGCAGCGGCTAGCCCGGGAACGCGGGGGAGATCGGGTGCTGTATGTGGCAACCGCCCAAGCCTCCGATGAGGAGATGGTAACTCGCATTGCGGCACATCGGGCGGAGCGCCCGGCCGCTTGGCAGACGCTGGAGGCACCTTATGCGGTAGGGTTAGCTGTGCGCCAGTGGCTGGCGACAGCCACAGTCCCTCCGGCTGTGGTGTTAGTAGACTGCTTAACGTTATTGGTAAGCAACGTGCTCGTAGCTATGGGCGAGTCGCCAGATCCCGCGCAGGGGGAGATGGCTGCCCTGGCTGAGGCGGACCAATTGCTGGCTGCCGTGAACGAACTGACGTCTATTGCCGGCGCAAGCCCTTCGTGGATCATCGTGAGCAATGAAGTAGGAATGGGGTTGGTACCGCCGTATCCGCTAGGGCGAGTGTATCGCGACGCGCTGGGGCGGGTGAACCAGCGTATGGCCGCCGCTGCCGATGAAGTATGGCTTATGGTAGCAGGGTTGTCATGGCGGCTGAAGCCAGTATAATGCCTCATAACAGCTCATAGCAATCGGAGTTATTCGCCGGTCTCCGTCACTGGCACGTGTTCTATTACCATGGAAAAAGATGACGTTCACGTGGCGCATGATCATCATACACACGCGGGCCATCATGCCGATGATGGCGGTATGCACGGCGGCGCGCCTGCGACGGCGCCGGGCGCCCCAGCCGTGCCCCAGGCCACAGCGGAGCACCGCCCCCACGTAGACCACACCGGCCATGAGCAAATGTTCCGCCAGCGCTTTTGGGTCTCTCTGGCGCTCTCCATCCCGGTGCTGCTCTATAGCCCGATGATTCAGAGGTGGCTGGGGTTCACCCTGCCTGCATTTCCGGGCAGCGAATGGATCACGCCGGTCTTTTCCGTGATCGTGTTCTTCTACGGCGGCCTGCCCTTCCTGCGCATGGCCGTGCCGGAGCTACAGAACCGCCAGCCGGGCATGATGACGCTGATCTCCCTGGCGATCAGCGTCGCCTTCGTCTATAGCCTGGCGGCGCTCTGGCTGCCCTCGGGCGAGGGCTTTTTCTGGGAGTTGGTGACGTTGATTGACGTCATGCTCCTGGGCCACTGGATTGAGATGCGCAGCGTGCGCCAGGCGTCACGGGCGCTGGATGAACTCGCCAGACTGATGCCGGATACGGCTGAACGCATCCGCCCTGACGGGAGCACCGAGGGGGTCCCTGTCAGCCGCTTGGCGGCGGGCGATCTCGTGCTGGTGCGCCCCGGCGCCAGTATCCCCGCGGACGGCCTGGTGGAGGAGGGCGAATCCGATGTGAATGAAGCCATGCTCACGGGCGAGTCCCGGCCCGTGCGCAAACAACCCGGCGCCAAGGTGATCGCGGGCACGGTCAACGGGGATGGCAGCCTGCGCGTGCGCGTCACGGCGACCGGACAACAGACGGCGTTGGCCGGCATCATGCGGCTGGTGCGGGAGGCCCAGCAGAGCAAGTCGCGCACGCAGGTGCTGGCGGACAGGGCCGCCGGCTGGCTGTTTTACACCGCTTTGGCTGTGGCGGCGATCACGGCGCTGGCCTGGACCGCCGCCGTAGGCTTCAATGTGGACACCGTGGCGCGGGTGGCGACGGTTCTGGTGATCGCCTGCCCCCATGCGTTGGGGCTGGCCATCCCCCTGGTCGTAGCTATCACCACCTCTCTGGGCGCGCAGAACGGCATCCTGGTACGCGACCGGCTGGCGTTGGAAGCGGCACGCCATGTCCATGTGGTCGTCTTTGATAAGACCGGCACGCTGACAAAAGGCGAGTTCGGCGTGGTGGATAGGATGACTGTGGACAACCGGGATCAGGATGAGGCCCTGGCCCTGGCTGCTGCCATTGAAGGCGATTCCGAGCATACCATTGCACGCGCCATCCGACAGACCGCTCAAGAAAAAGGGCTGGCTCTGCCGGGCGTCACCGACTTTGAGGCGCTCAAGGGGCGCGGCGTGCGGGCGCGCAACGATGGGTACACTGTCTATGTGGGCGGGCCACGCCTGCTGGAGATGCTCAAACTTCAGCCGCCGGAGCCTATCACCCACTTCACAGAACGGGCCAGCGCGAAGGGCCAGACGGTTGTCTATCTGGTCCAGGACAGCCGGGTTGTGGCCGGGTTCGCCCTGGCGGATGCTATCCGGTCGGAGAGCCGGGCAGCGGTGCAGCGGCTGCACGCCATGGGCATTGAAGTCGCTATGCTCACCGGCGATAGCCGGGCGGTGGCTCAGGCCGTCGCGGAGGAGTTGGGGATTGACATTTACTTCGCCGAGGTGCTGCCGGAGCATAAGAGCCAGAAGGTGGCCGAACTCCAGGCGCAGGGCAAGGTTGTCGCCATGGTGGGCGACGGCGTGAATGACGCTCCAGCCCTGGCGCGGGCCGATGTGGGCATCGCCATCGGCAGTGGCACAGACGTGGCTATAGAATCGGCGGGTATCATCCTGGTCAAGGATACCCCGCTGGATGCGGTGAAGGTAATTGAATTGAGCCGCGCCAGTTACCGCAAGATGATCCAGAACCTGGTCTGGGCCACCGGCTATAATGTCGTGGCGCTGCCGCTGGCTGCCGGCGTCCTGGCGCCCCTCGGTATCGTGTTATCGCCGGCCATCGGCGCGTTGTTCATGTCGTTGAGCACGGTGATCGTGGCGATCAACGCGCAGTTCCTGCGGCGGCTGTCGCTGGCAACGTGAGAGAGTGCCCCCTCCCCTCGGGAAGGGGGGATAGGGGGAGGGGGCAAGGTAAGAATCAGTTCCCTACCCTGTGTTCAAGCTGGCCGCGCACGGCCCCCGCCGGGAAGTCCGTCGTGTGTACATTAACATAGTAGTCTGACGGGTGGATCAGGATGTTCAGGAGCAGTTGGCGGTCCACGCCCTCGGCGCAGCCCCGAGCGATCCCGCTGGCATCGGGGGGCGACAGGGTGACGACGATAGGGCCGGCCACGCCTGCCGGTGCGTTATGGATGTGGGCGGCTGTGGCTGGGAGGGTGATATCGGATACGCTGATCCACCAGCACACCCGGCCCAGACCGAGATGGACGGTGATAAGCGCCCGCCCCGTGCCATCGGGGTCGCCCGGCCCGGGCACTTCGTTTGCCCCTGAGAGCATGGTCGCAAAGGGGCGGCCAGCGGCACCTGCCGGGCTGATAGCCAGTGCCAGCATGAGAACAGCCAGCACGGGGAACAGGAATACGCGGAACTTCCTCATGGTCGTAGCCTCCTTATGGCATAGGGTTCGCGTGGGGTAGCGAGCGGGTGGGGATCGCCGCTACATCCCTCTAGGAATACGTCCAAGACGCGCCGATAGATTTCAGCCTATCGTCCAGTTCGGTTATAATGGCGCTATTCCAGCGGGTCATGCCTGGGGTGCGTTGACCCGACTTCGCACCTATGTGGTTTTGTTGTAAAATGCTGACAATGGGTGGGAGCAAAGTATGCTCAGAGATGCTCAGGTCGCCTTTCTCGGCAGCGGGGTGATGGCCGAGGCCATGATCGCCGGGTTGCTCAATCAGAAGTTGATCGCGCCAGCGCAGATCATCGCCTCTGGGCCGAGGCCGGAACGCGGCCAATATTTGCATACGCGCTATGGGGTGGGCGTAACCTGCGACAATGTGGCTGCGGTCAACGATGCTGGCATTGTAGTGCTCTCAGTCAAGCCGCAAGTGCTGCGCGGCGTGCTCCATGAGATTCGCGGCCATATCCGCTCGCGGGTTCTGGTTCTCTCTATTGTCGCCGGAGCGCGTATCCAGACGATCTCCAACGGCCTGGCCCACGCCGGGGTCGTTCGCGCGATGCCTAACACGCCCGCCCAAATTGGCGAGGGTATTACTGTCTGGACGGCCACGCCGGAGGTGACCGAGGAACAGCGCGGGCAGGCACGCACTATTCTGAGCGCACTCGGCCAGGAGATTTATGTGGAGGACGAGGACGACCTGGACAAGGCCACGGCGCTCTCCGGCACCGGCCCGGCGTATGTCTTCCTCTTCATGGAGGCCATGATAGATGCCGGGGTGCACCTGGGCTTCTCACGCCGTATCGCCCAGCAGCTTGTCCTCCAGACTATGCGCGGCTCGGTAGAATACGCCCGTCAATCTACGAAACATCCCGCCGAACTGCGCAATCAGGTCACCTCGCCTGGGGGCACTTCGGCTGAGGCGCTTTATCATCTGGAGAAGGGCGGCCTGCGCACCGTCGTTTCACGCGCCATCTGGGCAGCTTACCAGCGCTCGCTGGCCCTGGGCCAGGGCAAGAAGCACGGCGGCCCTGCTGAGAATGAATTGTAGAAGGGACAGCTTGTGAAGAACTGGACAAATCGGACGAAGTTGTGTATATTGGGGGATAGGGTTCATCTATTCCCCATCCTCTTGAGGAGGAAGACCAGTTGGATCAAAGTGAACAATTGCTTAAAAACCTGACCGAGGCCGCCGGCGTGCCCGGTTATGAGGCCGAGGTGCGGGAGGTGCTCCAGCGTTATCTGGAGCCGGTGGGCACGCTGGAGCGGGATAAAATCGGCAGCCTGATTTGTGTCCAGCCGGGCCAGGCGGAGCGGCCAAAGGTCATGCTGGCCGCCCACATGGATGAGATCGGCTTCATGGTTCGGCATATCCTCCCTGAGGGCTTCATCAAATTCCTGCCCCTGGGCGGATGGTGGGACCAGGTGCTTCTGGGTCAGCGCGTGGTGATCAAGACCCATAAGGGCGATGTGGTGGGTGTCTTCGGCGCCAGGCCACCCCATCTCCTCTCCCCGGACGACCGTAAGAAGGTCGTGGAAAAGAAGGAGATGTACATTGACATCGGCGCGTCCTCAGCCGAGGAGGTGGAGGCCGCCGGGGTGCGCGTCGGTGATCCGGTGGTGCCCCTGGCCGATTTCCGCGTCCTGGCGAACCCTAAGACCTACCTGGCCAAAGCCTTTGATGACCGTGTGGGCTGTGCCTTAATGGTGGAGACGATGATGGCGGCAGCCAACACCCCTCATCCCAACACCCTCTATGGCGTCGCCACAGTCATGGAGGAAGTGGGGCCACGCGGGGCACGCACCGCCGCCGAGATGATTGACCCGGATGTGGCCCTGATCCTGGAGGTGGACATCGCTGGCGATGTACCCGGCATTAAGCCGGAGGAATCGCCGCTCAAGATCGGCCAGGGGCCGGCTGTGCTCTTGTACGATGCCCGCATGATCCCCAACCTGCGGTTGCGCGACCTGGTGATTGAGACGGCCCAGGCGTTGGGCATTCCGCTGCAACTCTCGGCGATTGAGGGCGGCGCGACCGACGGCGCACTGATTCATCTGCACGGGATCGGTGTGCCCACCGTCGTCCTGGGGTGCCCAGCCGCCATATTCACAGCCACGGCGCGATCATCCATCGGGATGATTATGACAATGCTTTGAAACTGCTGGCTGCGCTCGTCCAGAAGCTAGACCGGGAGACGGTCGCGGCGTTAACCCCATAGCTGTTGGCAGCTTAACAAGGAGGATGGATGGCTGAACGCATAATTGATCTGCAGGACATCACCGCGGCGCTGCGCGCTCAGATTGAGGCGTTCACCCCGACAATAGAGGCGGTGGACGTGGGCACGGTGATGGAGGTTGGCGATGGTATTGCCCGCGTTTCTGGCCTGAGCGGCGTGCAGGCCAGCGAGATCGTCCAGTTTGAGAACGGTGTGTATGGTATCGCCTTCAACCTGGAGAAGGACAATGTCGGTGTGATCATCCTGGGGGAGTATAGCGACATTGAGGAGGGCGACCAGGTGCGCGGCACCGGGCGGATCATCTCCGTGCCGGTCGGCCAGGCGCTGATCGGGCGCGTCGTCAACGCCCTGGGCCAGCCGATTGATGGCAAGGGGCCGATCCAGACCGACCGCTATCGCCCGATTGAGCGGATCGCGCCCGGCGTGGTAGAACGCCAGGACGTGGACACGCCCGTTCAGACCGGCCTCAAAGCGATTGACTCCATGATCCCCATTGGCCGCGGCCAGCGCGAGTTGATCATCGGCGACCGGCAGACGGGTAAGACGGCCATCTGCCTGGACACGATCATCAATCAGAAGGGGCAGAAGCTGGCCTGCATCTACGTCGCCATCGGCCAGAAGAAGGCCCAGATCGCCCAGATCGTGGCTACGCTGGAGCGCTACGGCGCGATGGACTATACCACCGTAGTGGTGGCCTCGGCCTCGGAGCCGGCGGCGCTGCAATATATTGCGCCCTACGCCGGCTGCGCCATGGGCGAGGAGATCATGGAGAACGGCGTGATCATTGACGGCGAGTTCGTCAACGATGCGCTGATCGTTTACGATGACCTCTCCAAGCACGCCTGGGCCTACCGCCAGGTCTCACTGCTCCTGCGCCGACCGCCGGGCCGTGAGGCCTATCCGGGCGATGTGTTCTATCTGCACTCGCGCCTGCTGGAGCGCGCTGCCCGTCTGGCCAACAAGTATGTGATTATGCCCAAGGGCGCGGCCCAAGGGTTGCACCCGGATGGCTATAAGGGGGTGGACGGCAAGGTCTACGGTGGCCCGTTGGGGCGGCATGAGGCCGAGCAGGCGCTGAAAGCCATGCCCGACGCCGACCGGTACGAGGTCGTGAAAATCCCCACCTCCGGCGGCTCGCTGACGGCGCTGCCGATCATTGAGACACTCCTGGGCGATGTATCGGCCTACATTCCCACGAACGTGATCTCCATCACCGACGGCCAGATTTACCTGGAGAGCGACCTGTTCTACGCCGGCATCCGTCCGGCGGTGAACGTGGGTATCTCGGTGTCGCGGGTGGGCGGGGCGGCCCAACGGCGGGCCATGCGCCAGGTGGCGGGTCGCCTGCGCCTGGATATGGCCCAGTACCGCGAACTGGCGGCCTTCGCCCTGTTCGCCAGCGACCTGGATAAGGCCACCCAAGATCAGCTCCTGCGCGGCCAGCGGTTGACCGAGATCCTGAAGCAGCCCCAGTACTCGCCCATGCCCCTGGAGCAGCAGGTGATGATCATCTTCGCCGGGGTGAATGGCTACCTGGACAAGGTGCCGGTGGAGCGCGTGCGGGAGTGGGAGACCGGTTTCCATCGCTTTATGGAGACCCAGCATCCGGAGGTCGGCCAGGCGATCAGGCGCGACCGGCGCATCACCGAGGAGACCGAGAAGGCGCTGCGGGCGGCGATTGAGGAATATAACCTGGCATGGAGTTAAGAGGATAATGGTACTCAACGGGTTATTTAAGGAAATTGAGGAGCCCAGGCATGGCCACCATCCGTGAAATTCGGCGGCGTATCCGTGGTGTGAAGAGTATCGCCCAGGTCACCCGTGCCCTGGAGGCGGTGTCGGCGGCGCGGGTGCGCCGGGCGCAGCAGGCCGTGCTCGCCACCCGGCCCTACTCCCAAAAGGCCTGGGAGGTGTTGACGCACCTCTCCCGCCAGCCGACCCCAGGGGCGCTGTTACACCCCTTGCTCCAGGTGCGGCCCGAGATCCGCACGGTGGGCCTGGTGCTGATCACCGGCGACCGGGGCCTGGCCGGGGCGTTCACCTCTAACATGGTGCGGGCGACGCTGGACTACATCCAGCGGCGGGGGCTGCCGGTGCGCATGATCACGGTGGGGCGCAAGGGGCGCGACCTGATGCATCGGCGTGGCCAGCGTATCGTAGCGGAGTTCTCCAAGCTGCCCGCCGCCCCCTCTATCCTGGATGTGACCCCGATTGCCCGCGCCGCTATGGATGAGTTCCTGAGCGGCGCGGTGGATGAGGTCGTCCTGGCTTACACTGACTTCATCAGCACCCTGACGCAGCGCCCACGGATCAAGCGCCTGCTCCCCATCCTGCCCGATGAGGTGGAGGAGCAGGCCATGAGCGAGTACCTGCGCTCGGATGGCCGGCGGGGCGGGCCGCTGATGGAGTACATCTATGAGCCGAGTCCGGAGGCCATCCTGAATGTGCTTCTGCCACGCCTGACCGAGATCCAGGTGTACCAGGCTATCCTGGAATCGTTGGCCAGCGAGCATAGCGCGCGCATGGTGGCCATGCGCAATGCCACCGAGAACGCCGAGGCGCTGGTGGAAGACCTGACGTTGCGGCTGAACAAGGCTCGCCAGCAGGCCATCACCAGCGAACTGTTGGACATCGCCGGTGGTGCCGAGGCCCTGGCGCGCGCCCGCCGCCAGAAGACGGTGGGGCGGCGCGAACCCCGGCCCGAGCGCTCGCTGGAAGAGGTGTTGGCGGAGTACCCTCGCCTCTAATCACGTAAGGGACTCAACGGATTATTTACTAGGAATCAAGGAAACCGGGACTCAACGGAGGATCCCACAACGTCACTTCGGTGACAGGGACCAAGGACGTTAAGGAGAGAAGATGGCAAAAGGGAACATTGGACGCATCGTACAGGTGCAGGGCGCAGTGGTGGATGTGGAGTTCCCTAACGGCGACCTGCCTGACATTTATTATGCGATTGAAGTGCCCCGCGATAGCAAGCCCCTCGTCCTGGAAGTGCAGCAGCACCTGGGCAACAACTGGGTGCGCTGCGTGGCGATGGATTCCACCGACGGCCTGCGGCGCGGCATGGAAGCCTACGATACCGGCGGGCCGATCACGGTGCCCGTCGGCCCGGTGACGCTGGGGCGCGTCTTCAATGTGCTGGGGCAGCCCATAGATGGCAAGGGGCCGGTCCAGGCGGACACCTACTATCCCATCCATCGCCCGGCGCCCTCCTTTGAGGAGCAGTCCACCCGTGTGGAGGTGTTTGAGACGGGCCTGAAGGTCATTGACCTGATCGCCCCCTTCACCAAGGGCGGTAAGACGGGTGTCTTCGGCGGGGCGGGCGTGGGCAAGACCGTGATCATCATGGAGTTGATCCAATCGGTGGCCACGCAACACGCCGGTTACTCAGTCTTCGCCGGTGTGGGGGAGCGCACGCGTGAGGGCACCCAGCTCTACCGCGAGATGATTGAGGCGGGCGTCATGGACAAGACCGTGATGGTCTTCGGCCAGATGAACGAGCCGCCTGGGGTACGCCTGCGCGTCGGCCTGACCGGCTTGACGATGGCTGAGTACTTCCGCGATCAGGGCTACGACGTGTTGCTGTTCATTGATAACATCTTCCGCTTCGTCATGTCCGGGTCGGAGGTCTCCGCGCTCCTGGGACGGATGCCCTCAGCGGTCGGGTATCAGCCCACGTTGGGCACGGAGATGGGCGAGTTGCAGGAGCGTATCACCTCCACCAAGCGCGGCTCCATCACCTCCATGCAGGCGGTGTATGTGCCTGCCGACGACTACTCTGACCCGGCGCCGGTGGCGACCTTCGCCCACCTGGATGCCACCATCGCGCTGGAGCGCTCCATTGCCGAGAAGGGCATTTACCCGGCGGTGGACCCGCTGGCCTCCACCAGCCGCATCCTGGACCCGCGCATCGTGGGCGAGGAGCACTACACCACGGCCCGCGAGGTCCAGCGCGTGCTCCAGCGTTACAAGGACCTGCAAGACATTATCGCCATCCTGGGCATTGATGAGTTGAGCGAGGAGGACAAGCTGGTGGTGGCCCGCGCCCGCAAAATTGAGCGCTTCTTCAGCCAGCCGATGGTTGTGGCCGAGCAGTTCACCGGCATCAAGGGGGTGTACGTCCCACTGAAGGAGACCGTGCGCGGCTTCCGCGAGATCCTGGATGGCAAGCACGATGACATCCCGGAGAGCTTCTTCTACATGAAGGGGACAATTGACGACGTGGTGGAGGCGTATAAGAAGGCCCAGTCTTCGTAGATCAGTAGGGGCACAGCACGCTGTGCCCCTACCCCCCACCCCAGCCCTCCCCCACAAGGGGGGAGGGGGTGATCCAGCCCTCACCCTCTTCGCCCCCTCTCCCGCAGCCTGGGAGAGGGGGTTGGGAGATAAGGGGAAAAGTTCTCTCCCCCTGAATGGGGGAGAGGCGGGGAGAGGGGGGTGACGGTTCGGTGATCTGCTGGGTCTGAGAGAGGATAGGGACATGAGTCCGATTCGCCTGGAAATTGTGACGCAAGAGCGCCTGGTGTATAGTGAGGATGTGGATATGGTCATCGCGCCAGGGGTGGAGGGCGAGATGGGCATCCTGCCGCATCACGCACCGCTCCTGACCGCGTTGAGCACGGGCGAGTTGCGCGTCAAGCGGGGCGGCCTGGAAGAATCGTTCGCTATCGGCGGCGGCTTTATGGAGGTGCGCCCGGATAAGGTGACCGTCTTGGCGGACACGGCGGAGCATGCCCTGGAGATTGACATCGCCCGTGCCGAGGCAGCGCGTCGGCGGGCGGAGGCGCTGCTGGCGCAGGGCATCCCCGACCCTGGCGAGGCGGCGCGTGTGGATGTGGCGCTACGTCGTTCTCTTGTCCGCCTCAAAGTCGCCCGCAAGCGGCGCCCCCGCGCCGGCCCCGGCGAAATGTTCGGCGAAGAATAGACGACGGACCGCTATCATCTGCCGGCCGTCGTCTGTCGTCCACCGCCTGTGAAGGCACTTAACGGATTGTTCCACAACCTCACCTTCGGTGACAGAGATCAAGGAAATTAGGAGCCCACTTGTTCGCGAAACAGCTCGGTATTGATCTGGGCACGGTCAACGTGCTTGTCTACCTGCGCGGGAAGGGCATCGTCCTGCACGAACCCTCCGTTGTGGCCATCTCGGTTCACGAGAACAAGATCGTGGCGATTGGCCAGGAGGCGCGGGAGATGTATGGCCGCACCCCAGATACGCTGGAAGTGTTGCGCCCGCTGCGCGATGGGGTGATCGCCGATTACGAGGTCACCGAGCGCATGTTGGAGTACTTCATCAAGAAGGTGTGCGGCAACTTTATGCTGTTCCGCCCCACCGTCGTCATCAGCGTGCCCTATGGGGTGACCAGTGTGGAGAGCCGCGCCGTGCACGAGGCGGCGATCCAGGCGGGGGCGCGAGAGGCGCACCTGTTGCCTGAGCCGCTGGCTGCCGCGATGGGCGCTGGCCTGCCGGTGGGCACGCCCACCGGGAATATGATTGTGGACCTGGGGGGTGGAGCGAGTGAGGCAGCAGTGATGGCGATGAACGGCATCGTCTGCGCCGAGTCGGCCCGCGTGGGGGGCGTGCGCCTGGACGAAGCCATCGTCTCTTACGTGCGTAAGAAGTACAATCTTGCCATTGGCGAAGCCACCGCCGAGCAGATCAAGTTCCAGATCGGGAGCGCCTTACCCCTGGAGGACGAGCTCCATATGGAGGTGCAGGGGCGCGATCAGGTCACCGGTATGCCCAAGACGATCACCATCGGCTCCGGCGAGGTCACCGAGGCGATCTCCGAGCATCTTATGGCGATTGTCAACGTGGTACGCACGGTGTTGGAGAAGACGCCGCCAGAACTGGCGGCGGATATTATTGACCGGGGGATGGTGTTGTGCGGCGGGGGCGCGCTGCTGCGCCATATGGACCGGCTGCTCAGCCGCGAGACCGGCGTCCCCGCCTATGTCGCCGATAACCCGATTGCCTGCACCGTCCTGGGCACAGGGCGCGCCCTGGAAGACCTGGACATTATGCGGCGGACGGTGCCGGGGTTTTAAGCCTGCGTGGGGGCACACGGCGGTATCCCCCTACACCCCACCGTTTACGGTAGGGCTTCACAGCAGCCGGATATTCGCTCGTTACGGCTGTTTGGGCAACAGAGCAGGCCCGCAGATTTAAGCTGCGGGCTGAACGTTATTCAAGGTAATAGGTCATGCGTTGCAGGTGGACGACCGGGTCAATATATTGGACGTACACGCCGGGGGGGACGGTGATGGTGATGGGGGCGTAGTTCAGGATGGCTTTGACGCCGGCCTCCACGAGCGCGTCGGCGACCTTCTGGGCCTCGCTGGCAGGGACGGCGATCATGGCCACGCGGATATGGCGTGCCTGGATGACCTCGTGCAGGTGGGCCACATCCTGCACCTCCAGTTCACCGATCCTCTCCCCGATCTTGGCTGGGTCGCGGTCAAAGATAGCCGTGATGCGGAAGCCGCGGTCGCGGAAGCCGTTATAGCGGCCCAGGGCGTGGCCGAGGTCGCCGGCGCCGACCAGGGCCACCTCCCACTCGCGGTCAATATGGAGGATCTGCCGCAGGCGGTTTTCCAGTTCGGCGATGCGGTAGCCGGTGCCTTGCTTGCCAAATGTGCCAAAGTGCGAAAGGTCTTTGCGGATTTGGGCCGAACTGATGCCCAGGCGCTCGCCCAGTTCATGTGACGAGGTGATCTCGCGCCCTTCCCGGGCCAGTTGTGATAAGGCTCGCAGATAAATGGGTAGGCGCCCGACGACAATGTCTGGTACAGTGTTTGGCCCCAGCATACTCCTGACACTCCCTGGCCCGCAAAGGGCCGCTTGTGAAACTGTGGACTTGATTGTTCCAAATGATACCACAAGATAAATCACAAGACAAATGGACGGGGAGGGGGCGGCGGTGGCATTTTGCCTGGCGCGTCCTCTTGGCCCTGGTGTCGGCCCTCATCCTAGCGCTTGTGCCTCTCCCAGCCACTATCCCGGCCTGGGTGATCGCGGCCCAGTGGCCTGTAACTGTGTTCCTGACGGTTGCTCTGATCGGCAAGGCCCTGTATGATACGCTGTTTTGGGACCGTTTCCATTGATTTGACAGAGGCGTCGTTTCGGGGTATGCTGAATTTGTACAGTTTAGAACTTTTTGAACGATGTGGGTGAATAGAGATGCAAAAAGACCTGGAAGCGGTCAGCACGAGCACGATTGAGGGACTGGGGCGGCTGGCGCAGTTCTTCGGCTTTAACAAGGTCATGGGCCAGCTTTATGGCGTGCTTCTGCTCAGCCCCAGGCCGCTCTCCCTGGACGAGCTGGCCGAGCGGCTGGACATCAGCAAGGGCAGCGTGAGCATGAATATGCAGGCGTTGGAACGCTGGGGCACGGTGAAGGAGGTCTGGGTGCGCGGCGACCGGCGTAAATATTATGAGGCCGAGACGGATTTGTGGAAGATCATCGCTACGGTGCTGGAGGGACGCGAACGGCGCGAAGTTGAGCAGGCTCTACGGGTTATTGGGGAGAGCATTGCCAAGCTGGAACAGGCCAAGTCGGAGATGACCGAGGAGGAGCGCGCCTTAGCCGACCTGTATCTAGAGCGCATTGGTAGCCTGCATGCCTTCTTCCGCTTCGCTCAACAGGCCCTGGAGGCCGTCCTCAGCCGCGACCCCCATAGCTTAAGGGAACTCACCCGCCTGGAAATCAAGCCGCCGCCAGGCCCTTGACATGGAAAGTGGGTGGGGATACAATTCGTTTGAAATATTCAGAAAGTAATAAATGTAACAAACAAGGTGCGCCATGAATCTGGAACAGGCCCTGGCTTCAGTGGAGGCCCAATTAAATGCCCTGGTGGTTAGCGATGTCCCGCTGTTGACTGAGGCCAGCCGCCATATGTTCAACGCGGGGGGCAAGCGTCTGCGTCCCCGCCTGCTCCTTCTGGCTTACGACGCCGCCGGTGGCCGCGACCTGGACCAGGCCATCCCCCTGGCGGCGGCGATTGAGATCATTCACACGGCCACCCTCATCCACGATGACATCAATGACCATAGCGACATGCGCCGTAACCGCCCGACAGTCAATGCGCTATGGGGCACGACGACGGCGCTGCTGACGGGCGATTTCCTGTTCACCAAAGCCTATCATCTCATGGTGCCCTACCGGCCTGAGGTCAACGCTACGCTGGCCGAGGCCTGTGTGGCTCTGGTGGAGGGCGAGACGCTGCAGGTGGAGACGGCCCGGCAGGGCACGCTGGACCGCGAGACCTACTTCCGCATCATCTCCAAAAAGACGGCCTCGCTCTTCGCGGCGGCGGCCCGGCTGGGGGCGCTTCAGGCGGGTGCAGATGAGGCGATTGTCGCTGCTTTGGGCACCTATGGCCACAATATCGGCCTGGCGTTCCAGATCGTGGACGATGTCCTGGACCTGATCGGCGACCCTCAAGTGCTGGGCAAGCCGGTGCGCGCGGACCTCACCCAGGGCAAGTTCAGCCTGCCCTTGCTCAACCTGCCTCCTGCGATGCGTGAAACGGTTTCCGCCCTGGCCGAGGGCCTGATCCATGCCGATGCAATTGAAGAAGCGCTTGACCAGGCACATAAGTTCGCTGACCGCGCTGTGGCCGCGTTGGCGGTTCTCCCCCCTTCGCCGTCCCATGACGCGCTGATCGCGCTGGCGCGGTCGGCGGTTGAACGCACCCACTAACTCTCCTACACTGGCAGGCCACCTTCAACCCCGCCCACTGCATCCCGGTCAACGTCCGCCTGGGCTAAGTTGCTGAGCACTTGGCTAGTGCGATGGAATAGGCGGGGGAGGATGTGGAAACCAATCCTGAGTCATGCCCGGTGCCTGCCACCAGTTCTCTCGCGACTCCGACGCCGTGTCGTCTCTTACATATTTGAGTAACGGCTGCCCTTGGGCGTCAAAGATGTCAACCCGGTAACTCGCGATCTGGGCTGCTCGTTCTGTCTTGAGTTGCTCCACCAATGTCCTCAGTGTCCACATCATTGTTGGAACTGTCTGGTTTGCTGTCTCAATATCTTTAGCAGACAATGTAATTGTAATCACCTGGGTGCCGTTTATATCCCTTCCAATATCTAGCCTATCCAAGGACATACTATCTAAGGAGAGGTGCTCACGAATAACCTGAGCCACTACACTGTCATCTAAAAGAGAAGGCAAGAGCGGCTGTGTGTCTAAAGCTTCATCCACAGGGAGATCGGCCCAAGTGATGGGTTGTCCCTGAGGATTCACAATCCTCAATGTGAGGGAGTATATTTTGAATCCACGCCCCCGTGCTGCAGCCACTTCACGCTGCGCAGCCGCGCCATATATGGGATCATCGGGCGCTACAAATTGGCCTGTACTTGCACTCTGTAGAGTAATCTCAATTTTAAAGGGAATTCGGCTTACGATGGCGACATCCTTCACCGGTACACCTTGCCGGGCCAGACGCTCTCTTAGCTCCGCGACGATGTCATCTTGAGCATTTACTTGGCTCGCCACGAAAGCTAAGGCTGTGGCCACAACCGCCAAGCTTATAACTAAACCATAGATACGCTTAGGATTCACGGTTGCCTCCTTCTCCATTAAGGAATAGCGCCCGTCCCTCCCCCTTGTCTACGGGATGGGATGCCCCCATTTTAAGAGCCATTGTTGTATGGAATAACGCTGCAGCTATGCGTCCTCCATGCTTATATCATTGTGCAAAAGCCAGAAAAGAGCAAGTTGAACTCAGATGGGGCGCAACGCGGCCATATATCCTCCGTCGCACAGCATTGCTGCCAGGTTGGCGGACCAGACAGGCCCATGCTCTCAGCCCGATCCCCGGTCATCCAACCGGATTAGACAAGCCCGGCACTTTGTAGTATAACCAGGACAACCCAACAAGGAGGCCATGCCATGCGCACTTTGAGGCGCATTCTCACCGTCCTGGTTGCCCTGGTCATTATCCTGGCCCTCGTCGTCGTGGGGGGCAGCTTCGTCCTGACCCGCCAGCCCTTCCCCGTGCGGCAGCGTTGCACAGCATCCTGGGCCAGTTGGTGCGGTTGAACTGGGGGCCTATGGCTGAGGACGACAGCCGTTGGCAGAAAGGACCCACGATGCTGCCCACCGATGAGCATCTAGCTGCCCGCCGTATCCTTGCGGTCACCGAGGAGGAGTTGCAGCGGATTGTCCTGAACATCCATGATGGGCCGGTGCAGAAGCTTTTCGCCGCGCTTTCACAGGTCAATCTCCTCCAGGCGCGCGTCAGCCGCGGCGAAGCGTCCGATGACGAATGGCTGGCGACCCTCAATCGGGTGTCCGAGCTATTGGAGACTTCGCTGGCCGAGATCAAGACCTCGCTGGGTACGTTCCGCCCGCCGGAGTTTGCCCGGCGCGATCTGCTCTCAGTGATCGAGGGGCTGATCATCCAGCATGAGGAACTGACCACCTGCCGCGTGGACTTTGAGGTGCAGGGTCGCATCCCGCGCGTCAGCTTGCCGGTGAAAATCGCTGTTTATCGCCTCCTGCAAGAGGCGCTTTCCAACGTGTACCGCCATGCAGGCGTGAAACGGGCGACGGTGCGCCTCTCGCACCGGCGGGGTTGGGTGCGGCTAGAGGTGATAGATAAGGGGCGTGGGTTTACGCCGCCGCCGCTCGTCGGCCCGGAAGGCACGGAGCGAGGCGAACACATTGGCCTGCGCGGGATGCGTGAGCGCGTCAACCTGGTCGGTGGGACATTCGCGATTGAGTCCGCCCCCGGCGCAGGCACGCGCATCGTGGTGGAGGTGCCGAGTGAGGAATAAGCGCCTGTCTCAGCCGGCCCGCCCTGCCCCTTTCGGTAAAGAAGCTGGGGAAGCAGGCCGCCTCAAGGTCATCCTGGCCGATGACCATGAACTTGTCCTGGAGGGCCTGCGCGGGCTGCTGGCGCACGAGCCGGATATCGAGGTGATCGCTACGGCTACCGATGGCGCCGGCCTGTTGCGCGTCCTGGACAAGTACCAGCCGGATGTGGTCGTGATGGATTTGCAGATGCCCACCTTTGACGGCCTCAGTTGTCTGACCGAGATCCGGCGGCGCGGGCTGCCTGTGCGCGTGCTCGTACTCACAGCCTTTGGCGACGGTGAATCCATTCAGTCGGCCCTGGAGGGCGGTGCTGACGGCATTGCACTGAAGACCGCACCACCGCGCCAGACGATTGAGGCCATCCGGCAGGTAGGGCATGGCAACCTGGTCTTCCCGCCAGCCGCACGCAAGTGGTTGCGTGGCCACCAGCCGGGCAGCGCCCCCAGCCTTTCCGAGCGTGAGTGGGCGGTGCTCGCGCTCGTCGCCAGGGGGCTGACCAACACGCAGGTCGCCGAGGCGCTCAATCTCTCCGAGAACACGGTCAAATTCCATCTCCAGAACATCTTTCAGAAGCTCGGCGTGAATAACCGCACGGAGGCGGCAGGCTTCTACTTCCGTGTGCGTGGTGCCCCATCGGACACTACCCACCCAATCGGGTAGGTCTACCCTACCCATCTGGCCCCGGCAAAACACCCCGTTCGGTTGTTCCATTCAGAACAATCTGCGCTTATATTGTTTGTGACGGGTAGAACGGACCCCGGTTTGTGGCGAGAGTCGGGGGCTTGAGTGCCGCCAGTGGGGGAGCGAAAAGGGGGATGGCAGGGAGAGGGGAGCAGGTCGAGATCGTCGGGCAGGTGGATGCGGAGGGTGCGCGTGTGCTCTCCCCGCAGGCGCTGGGCTTTGTCGTCCGACTTCACCGCGAGTTCAATCCGACGCGCCAGGCGTTGCTCCAACGCCGGGCCGAGCGCCAGGCGCAGTTAGACGCGGGTGTGCTGCCCGACTTTCTGCCGCAAACTGAGCACGTCCGCCGGGGTGACTGGAAGGTGGCCTCCACACCGTCCGACCTCGTGGACCGGCGTGTGGAGATCACTGGGCCGGTGGACCGCAAGATGATGATCAATGCGTTCAACTCCGGCGCGAAGGTGTTCATGGCCGACTTCGAGGACGCGCTCTCGCCAACATGGGATAATGTGGTGCATGGGCAGATCAACCTGATGGATGCGGTGCGCCGCACCCTGGCATTTGTCAGCCCAGAAGGGAAGCTGTATCGCCTTGATGAGGAGATAGCCACACTTGTGGTTCGCCCGCGTGGCTGGCACCTGGCCGAGAAACATGTGTTGGTGGACGGCCAGCCCATCTCCGCCAGCCTGTTCGACTTTGGGCTGTATTTCTTCCATAATGCGCACGAACTCCTCAAGCGCGGCAGCGGGCCGTATTTTTACCTCCCCAAGCTGGAGAACCACCTGGAGGCCCGGCTGTGGAATGAGGTGTTCCACTTTGCCCAGGATGCCCTGGGCATTCCCCGCGGCACGATCCGTGCGACCGTGCTCATCGAGACGATCCTGGCGGCCTTTGAGATGGACGAAATCCTGTACGAGCTGCGGGATCACGCCTCCGGTCTCAATGCCGGGCGCTGGGACTACATCTTCAGTATCATCAAGAAGTTCCGCAACGACCCGGGCCGCGTCCTGCCCGACCGGGCGCAGGTGACCATGACGGTGCCTTTCATGCGGGCCTACACCGAGTTGCTGGTCAAGACTTGCCACCGCCGCGGCGCGCACGCGATTGGCGGCATGGCGGCCTACATCCCCAGCCGTAAAGACCCCCAGGTCAACGCGACCGCCCTGGCGAAGGTGTGCGAGGACAAGCTGCGCGAGGCCGGTGATGGCTTCGATGGCACCTGGGTTGCCCACCCTGATCTAGTGCCGATAGCGACCGAGGTCTTCGACCGGGCACTGCCGCCTGGGAAGAAGCACCAGAAGGAGCGCCTGCGTGAAGAAGTTCAGGTCAGTGCAAGCGACTTGCTGAATATCTCCGTGCCCGGCGGCCAGATCACACAAGCGGGCATCCGCAACAACGTGAGCGTCGCCCTGCAATACCTGGCCTCCTGGCTCGGTGGGAACGGCGCGGCGGCGATCAACAACCTGATGGAGGACACTGCCACCGCCGAGATCAGCCGGGCGCAACTGTGGCAGTGGATTCGCCACGCCGCCAGGACAGAGGAGGGGGCGCCGATCACGGGCGCGCTGTATAAGCGTATTCGTGATGAGGAACTGGATAGGCTCAAGGCAAGCGCGGCCAGTTGCTACCAGCAAGCCGCCGACATCCTCGACCAGTTGACTTTGACGGAGCAGTTCACCGAATTCCTGACGTTCATCGCGTATCCATTCTTAACATAGAGGAGATAAGCGGAATGAGCACACACGTTGAGGGCTTTTCTGATCCCGCCGGGGAACTGAATCGGCGCTGGGCCACTGACCCCAGGTGGCACGGCATCCGGCGTGATTACTCCGCCGACGATGTCATCCGGCTGCGCCCCTCCCTCAAGATTGAATATACGCTCGCCCGGCACGGCGCCGAACGCCTGTGGCATCTGCTGCATACCGAGCCTTATGTGGCCACCTTTGGCGCGCTCACCGGGGCGCAGGCGGTGCAGATGGTCCGCGCCGGGCTGAAGGCCATCTACGTGAGCGGCTGGCAAGTCGCGGCAGATGGCAACCTGGCTGGTCAGACCTATCCTGACCAGAGCCTGTACCCATCCAATAGCGTCCCGGCGTTGGTGCGGCGGCTCAACAATGCACTGATGCGGGCCGATCAGATCGGCCGCGTGGATGGCCATGATGGCCATGACTGGTACGCGCCCATTGTTGCCGACGCCGAGGCCGGCTTTGGCGGCCCCCTGCACGCCTTTGAGCTGATGAAGGCCATGATCGAGGCCGGGGTCGCCGGCGTGCACTTTGAGGACCAACTGGCCGCTGAAAAGAAGTGCGGCCACCTGGGCGGCAAGGTGCTGGTGCCGACCTCGCAGTTCATCCGCACGCTGAGCGCTGCCCGCCTGGCCGCCGATATGCTTGACGTGCCCACCATCCTGATCGCGCGCACGGATGCACTGGGTGCGACACTCTTGACCTCCGACATTGACCCGCGCGACGGCGAGTTCATCACAGGCGAGCGCACAGCAGAGGGCTATTATGTCGTGGAGGGTGGCATGCAGGCCGCCATCGCCCGCGCCCTGGCCTATGCGCCCTACGCCGACCTCCTCTGGTTTGAGACCTCGAGGCCTGATCTGGATGAGGCTCGCCGGTTCGCTGAGGCCATCCACGCCCAGGCCCCGGGCAAGCTGCTGGCCTATAACTGCTCGCCCTCATTCAACTGGAAGCGCCACCTGGACGATGCCACCATCGCAAAGTTCCAGCGCGAACTGGGGGCGATGGGCTACAAGTTCCAGTTCATCACCCTGGCGGGCTGGCACTCGAACAACTATCACATCTTCGCGCTGGCGCAGGAGTACCGGCAGCGCGGCATGAGCGCTTATGTTGCGCTGCAGAGCCGCGAGTTTGCGGCAGAGGCGCACGGCTATACGGCGACAAGGCACCAGCACGAGGTGGGCACAGGTTATTTCGACCAGGTGCTCATGGCGGTGACCCGCGGTCAGTGCTCGACCGCGGCCCTGCAGGGTTCAACGGAGACGGAGCAGTTCATCGCGGACCAGGCCGATGGCCCCTCGCCCAACGGGCGCTCGCCGCGCGTTCACAAGGAGATGATGTCACACTAAAAGCCCACACCGACGAGGACGGACCGCGCAGGTCTCGAGACCTGTGAGGTCCTTACATCAAGGAACGTCCCGCAGGCTCATGAGCCTGCGGGACGTTTGGCTTATAGAGGGGCAACTCAGTTCTTGAGCGTAATGGACAGATAGAGAAGATGCCAGTTGCAGACGATCGGCGTGCAACTCAAGACGCTGTCGTCCACATGGATACCATCCGCCACGACGCCAACGTCGGAGGTGAAGTGGAAGCGCAGACGGGCCTGTGCGCCGTCAGCCAGTTGAGGTGCATCCACGGTGGTCTCCGTCCAGTTCAACCGGGTAAGGAGCAAGTTGAACTCAGATGGGGCGCAACGCGGCCATATATCCTCCGTCGCACAGCATTGCTGCCAGGTTGGCGGACCAGACAGGCCCATGCTCTCAGCCCGATCCCCGGTCATCCAACCGGATTAGACAAGCCCGGCACTTTGTAGTATAACCAGGACAACCCAACAAGGAGGCCATGCCATGCGCACTTTGAGGCGCATTCTCACCGTCCTGGTTGCCCTGGTCATTATCCTGGCCCTCGTCGTCGTGGGGGGCAGCTTCGTCCTGACCCGCCAGCCCTTCCCCCAGATCAGTGGGACAGTGCAAGCGCCGGGGTTGAAAGCGCCGGTCACCATCATCCGCGATACCTGGGGCGTGCCCCACATTTACGCCCAGACCGTGGAGGACCTGTTCTTCGCCCAGGGCTACGTCCATGCCCAGGACCGTTTCTGGCAGATGGAGTTCTGGCGGCGCATCGGTCAGGGGCGCCTGTCTGAGGTCCTGGGCAGCGCCACCCTGGAGACGGATAAGTTCCTGCGCACGCTGGGGATGCACCGCACCGCCGCCAAAGAGTTGGAACTGCTCAACGAGGAAGAGCGGACGATCCTGAACGCCTATGCCAGCGGCGTCAACGCCTATCTCACCAGCCATGCGGGCCAATTGGGGCTTGAATTTACCCTGCTCAACTCGCCCCTTGTCGGCGCCGATTTCACGCCAGAACCCTGGACGCCGCTCAACTCCCTCACCTGGCTCAAGCTCATGGCCTGGGACCTGGGCGGGAATATGGACACGGAGCTATTGCGCGTTCGCCTGGCCGAAAAGCTCGGCCCGGAGGCGGTGAACGAACTCTTGCCGCCCTACCCTGCCGACCGGCCCGTGATCGTGCCCGGCGGGGTGGGGCTCCAGGGGCGACTGATGACGGACGACGGGCCTGTCAACTGGCGTGATGTGGACACGTCCCCTCTGGACGCCATAGCCCAACTGCGGGCGCTCCTGGGCGCAGGTGGACTGAGCCTTAGGGCATCTGATGTGGGGAGCAATAACTGGGTTGTGGCCGGGTCACGCACGGCCAGCGGCAAGCCTTTACTGGCCAACGATCCCCACCTGGGCATCCAGATGCCTTCCATCTGGTATGAGGTCGGGCTACACGGCGGCGGCTTTGACGTGGTGGGCTTCTCCTTCGCGGGTGTGCCTGGCGTGATCCTGGGCCACAACGCTCGCATCGCCTGGGGCTTCACCAACGCCGGCCCCGACGTGCAGGACCTGTACATTGAGAAGATCAACCCGGACAATCCCAACCAGTATGAATACCAGGGGCAGTGGGAGGACTTCCAGATCGTGCCGGAGACCATCCGCGTGCGCGGCCGGGCCGAGCCGGTTGTCCTCAACGTGCGCATCAGCCGTCATGGGCCGCTCCTCTCCGATGTGGACGAGAGCCTGAAGCAACCGCTGGCGTTGCGCTGGACGGCGCTGGAGCCGGGCCACGTGTTCAGAACGCTGATCGGTTTAAACCGGGCGGGCAACTGGGACGACTTCGTCCGCGCCGGTGAGACCTTTGCTGCTCCCTCGCAGAATATCGTGTACGCCGACGTGGACGGCAACATCGGCTACCTGCTCCCCGGCCAAATCCCCATCCGCGCCAAAGGGGATGGCCTGATGCCCGTCCCCGGCTGGACGGGGGAGTACGAATGGAGCGGCGCCATCCCCTATGACCAGTTGCCTCGCGTCTTCAACCCGCCCCAGGGCTGGATCGTCACGGCCAATAACGCCATCACCGGCCCGGATTACCCTTATCTGATCGGCAGCGATTACGACTTTGGCTATCGCGCCGCCCGCATTATCCAGTTGCTCACCGCTAAAGATAAGCTGACGGTGGACGATATGGCTGCGATCCAGCTTGACGCCTATGCCCTCTACGCCGAGGAGGTCATGCCCTACCTCCAAGACCTGCGCACCGGCGACGCCCGCGCCGATGCCGCCCTGGACCGGCTGCGCACCTGGGACTTGCAGGAGAAGCGTGAGAGTGTGGGGGCCACCCTGTTTGAGACGATTTACATCCACCTGGGGCGCAACCTGTTCCAGGATGAACTCGGCCCTGACCTGATCCGTGATTATCCCAACAGTGGCGCCCTCTCGCGCACGGTCATCGCGCGGCTGCTGGCGAATCCCGCAGCGAAGTGGTGGGATGACGTCACCACGTCCGATCAGCAGGAAACCCGCGACGACATCCTCAAGCGCAGTGTGCTGGACGCGGTGGCCGACCTGACGCAGCGCCTGGGCGAGGACATGAATAGCTGGACCTGGGGCAGGCTACATACCGCCACGTTCGTCAACCAGTCGTTGGGGCGGTCAGGTATTAGCGTCATTGAGCAGATATTTAATCGGGGGCCCTTCCCCGCTGATGGGGGCAGTTCCATCGTCAACGCCAACGGCTGGAGCATAGAGACGCCTTTCGCGGTGCGCAGCGTGCCCTCCATGCGTGCCATCTACGATCTGTCAAACCTGAGCAACTCACGCGCCATCCACACGACCGGCCAGTCCGGCCATCCCTATCACCGTCACTACGACGACTTTATCCCGCTGTGGCTGAACGGGCAGTATCACCCGCAGCTCTGGGATCGGGCAGAGATTGAGCGGAACGCTGAGGGAGTGCTGACGCTGAGGCCGTAGGCGGGTCAATAGCGGCTTAGCGTTGCCCGCCAATGCGCTTCCACCTCGGCCAGGCTCAGGTCCAGGCTGCGCTGCAGCCAGTCTTCCATGGAGCGTGCGGTCGGGAGATGCGCCCGTAATACGGGCAGACGCTGCCTCTCGCCCTGGATGAGGGTGTCTATAAGCGTGAGCCACTCGGCCCGCGCCAGGGGCCAGGCCAGGGTTTCCGGCTGGCCGAACGATGGGCGCACGATCACCGGCGTCGCCCACAAAAGGTCGGGCGGCAGGAGTTGACTGCTGGCCAGGGCTTGCCCTAACCCCGCCCGCGCTTCAGCATCCAGGAGCGGCTCCCCCAACACGGAGCGCACCTCCCATTCCACCAGCGCAGAGAGCGCCGCCGCCTGCCCCGGCGTCAGTTCCGCCGGCATATCTCTCCAGGCCAGCGAGTGCACCATGAGTGCGACGACCTGGCGCAGCAAGAAAGCGCTGCCTGCGTCAGGGGCATCTCCCGGCGGCAGCCCGGTAGCCCAGGGCGAGGGCACGATCAGGTCCGGCAGCCCCTGATAGCCCAGTGCCACCGGGTCTATGGTGACCGTCAGCGGGCGCGAGGGGACAGGCTGCCCCAGGTCGCTGGCGATCTGCGCGACGAGGCCGTTCAGGCGCGGGATGAACGGCCGAACCAGATCGGCGTCGCGCTCGTGATAGACGATGCGGAAGATGCCATCCGTCTGGCTGATCGGCTGGCCCCAAGCCTCCAACGCGGGCCAGGTATGTAGCCAGCGGTTGCCCGCCCAGCGGAATGACTCTATACGCTGTATCGTCCCCCCTGGCCCCATGAATTGAACGCGCATGACCAGGATGCGGTCGCGGGTTGCGCGGCGGCGGACGCGGCTGATGATCGCGCCTTGCATGGCTACCCAGGCCTCGGCCCGTTCGTAGCGGTTGAGTTGCAGTCGCCCCCAGCCGGGGATATTGGGGTCTTGCAGGGCCTGGAACGTGTCTCTGTCGCGGCGGGTAATGGCTTCGGCTTCGGCGTTGAGCAGGAAGATAAAGAAATCCGGCGAATGGTCCAGCGCAGCCAGCGAGGTGCCCAACGCCTGCGTCAGTGCTCCTTCAATGCTATCGCTCTGACCCAACGCAGCGATCAGATTGCGCACGACCTTGGGGCCGTATTGGGCGGCGAGCGCGGCAACGTAGTTGGACGGTGGTGGGGCGGGGCCGAGGCCCCACTGGCTGAGCGCCCAGTCGGCGGCCTGTTCGGCCAGGGCCACATGGGGGTGGGCCTGCCCTGGCTGCAGCGCCGGGCCGAACTGGTCCAGCCCAGGCCGGCTGTAAATCGCCTTGCGGGCAAGCTGCCGTGCCAGCCCCCCAATCAGGCCCTCCGGCACTTCACCATTGGGCCACCCCCAGCCCGCATGTGGCGAGGGGAAGCTCAGCAGGTCAGGCCCGATCCAGGTCACGGTATCTGGCGGGAGCGAGAGCGAGTTGGTGATGTCTATAGTGAGAGCAGGCAGGCCGTTGCAGTTGAAGTCGTTGCAGGCCCGGTAGAGCCAGTTGAGCGCCTGGCCCATGAGATCGTGAGCGGCGGCCTCGTCACGGGCGAGATACATGACCCGCACCGGGCCGGAGACCAGGATCGTGCGCGGCCCCCACCAGCTTTCCTCCAGGCGGGTATGTCGCCAGGCCTCCCCTACCCGGCGGTAAGCCCAGGTTTGCTGCAGTTCGCCCCAGCCGCGCCACGTCAGGCGCACCTCCGCCCAGGCGCGGTCGCCTCCCATCTCCACGCGGATGACCTCTTGGGGGATAATGCCGAGCCGGTGGAAAGCGGAGAAGATGTTCTCTTGGGCGGCCACCCAGGCGCTCTCTGTCGGGTCCTGAAGCGAGAGGAATAACTCACGGTCTGTCGAGCGGATGGCGGCGATCTCCAGGGCCACCGCGTCGCGCAGGCTGGCCTCCAACCGCCGTTCGCCGCCCTCAATCACACTGCGGACAATCAGGGCAACCGCTGCGACCAGAAAGATCAGCGCCGCCAGGATCAGCCCCAGGCGGCGCCAGCCTGGGCGCAGTGAAGGGCCAGCCAGCGCGGTTTCTTCCGGCAGCGGCGGGAATTCAGTCTCATCGTCACTGATGCTCCACTCAACCTCAATGTTCATGGCCGCAAGGGGACATCTCGTCGGGCCTGGCCCAGGCGGGCTGCCACGAAACTGCGCCAGTTGCGCTCAAAGGCGTTTACATCCTGGACCGCCAACCCGGTGCGCAACGCCTCAGACAGGGAGGGGGCAGATTGCGCGGCCCGGAGCAGTTCGCCGATATGCTCACGCCCATAGGTTTCGGCGACATATTCCACCAGCGTCCAGGCCTGGCCTTCCGGCGCACGCCAGGAGGGGGCCAGATCCATCTGAGCCAGCGAAAGCCATTCCCCCTGCGACAGCGGGTTCATCAGCGTATCTTTGAAATTGGCCCACTCCGCCTGGAATTCCGGGGTCGCCAGGAGCGCCACCGCCCGGTCAAACTCATGATAAAAGATGGCCCGTGCCAGGGTGACACGCGCCGGCAGGCCGCGCCCCTCAAATTCGTAGGCCGCCATGGTGGAGCCGCTGCTCTGAGCCACAGCCATCAGGCTAAAGCTCAGCGCGATGAGCATAGGCTCCTCCGAGTGAAGATGGTCCTGGCGGATACCGCTGGCATGGGGCGAGGGGAAGCTTAGCCTGATCGCATCTGGAGCGATCTGCTGCAACGACTCGTCCAGGTCCAGCGTGGGGCTGAGCACGATGCTGAGCCTCATTTCGGCCGGGCAACCCAGGTCCAGGCAAACCTCCTGGGCATAAGGCCCCAGCGCGGCCAGCCAGGCTTCCACCTGGGGGCGGTCGCGTTCGGGGAATTCAACCTGCAGGTAGGGCGCTTCCAGGGCAGCCGCTTCGCCCCAATAGGCCAGGAAGTCCGGGCTGGGCGCCACGCGTTTCCAACGGTCGTCAATGCGGCGGTAGAACTGCACCTGCTCTATAAGGGCCGCTCCTGCGGCTGCGGACTGGCGGAAAAGCCCCGCAGCCGGGCGCGGTGCGCGCACTTCCGCCCAGGCCCAATCGCCCTCCACACCAAGGGCGATGATCCCCACCTGGTCGGCGGGGATGTCGGCCTGGCGAGCTTTATCCAGCAGATCGCTTTGCGCTCTACGCCATTTCTCGTCCTGGGGGTCTTGCAGCCCCAGGAAGATCTCGCGGTCGCCACGCGCCAGCGCCTGTGCCTCCAGCAGGAGGGTGGAGCGCAGTTCCCCTTCAAGCTGGCGTCGCCATTGCTCCTGGATGAGCCAGAGCGCGGCCAGGGCCACAGCCCCAAAGATGAGCGCGGCGAGGATCCAGGCCCGCCAACGGCGGCGTTCCGGGCGGGGCCTGAACATGGGCGACGGACGAGGGATGAATCCCTCCTCTCGCTCCCTTCCCATAATAAGGGAGGGGTTCGTCCATTCTGTAGCGGGCGGGGCCTCTTCATCTCCTATCTCCCATTCCAAATCAACGCCCATTTTCCCTAGCCTCTCCTGACATGAACCACATCACCAACCGCGACCTCGGTCACGCTGCCATCCGCCTGACGCAGGCGCAGCCGACCCTGCGCGTCCACTCCTAGGACTGTTCCGACGAGGCGGCCCACAGGCGCTTCTACGACCACCGGCTCACCCAGGTAGGCCAGCCTGTCGTGGATGGCGTGATGCAAAGAATGGCCCTGGTAGATCAGGGCCAGATGGGCCTCCGTGTGCAAGAGCAGCCTCTGCAACAGGCGCACCCGGTCCACCGGATGGCCAAGCTCCAGACTCAGGCTGGTGGCCTGGTCAGCCAGGGCCTCCAGGCCGGGGGCGGTGAAGTCCAGGTTGACGTTCAGCCCCAGGCCGATGACCGCCCATTCCAGCCGGTCGCCCGTGATGGAGGTCTCTGTGAGGAGGCCGCCGGCTTTGCGCCCGCGGATAAGCAGGTCGTTGGGCCATTTAAGCTGGATGGGCAGGCCGGTTTCCGCTTCAAGCGCTTCCGCTGCGCCCAGGGCAACGGCCATGCTGAGTTGTGCGGTCTGCTCCAAGGGGAGCGAGGGCCGCAGCACCAGCGAGAAGAGCAGCGCGGTGCCGGGTGGGGCCAGCCAGCGCCGACCCAGGCGCCCGCGCCCGGCGGTCTGCTCCTCGGCGATGACCAGCGTTCCTTCGGGGGCGCCTTCGGCTGCCAGGCGTTTGGCTTCGTCATTGGTGGAGCCGATGGACGAATAGGCGAAAATGGTCCTGCCCAATATCTGGGTGTTCAGACCGTTGAGGATGTCCGCTGCTTCCATGCTGGCCGCCTGCATGCCCGATGGCACTACTCAATTGTAGCACAAACCGCAATCAGGCAAAACCGGTCTGACCCCCTTTGATTCCTGTAGTGGTACTTAACGGATTATCTATAGGATTCAAGGAAACTAATCCGTTGAGCACCTGATTGTGAACATTGGCGCAAGAATTGCGGCCCTCGCCGATTTCTGCTAGAATAGCCCTGTAAGGTACTCAACGGATTATTTCACAACGTCACCTTCGGTGACAGGAATCAAGGAAGTGGATGGAGCATCTCTGGACACCCTGGCGGATGGCGTACTTGCGCGGCGAGCACCCCTCTCCTGAAAGGTGCATCTTTTGTGAGAAGATCACGGCGCAGGATGACGCGGCGGAGCATGTCCTGGCGCGGGGCAGGCACGTCTTTGTCGTCTTAAACCGCTATCCCTACAACAATGGCCATCTGATGGTGGTGCCCTATGCCCATGTCTCCTCGTTGGAGGACCTGGATAGCGAGACGCGGGCGGAGGTGATGGAGATGGTGGTGCGTAGCCTGAGGGCGCTGCGGGCGGCCTATGCCCCCGACGGCTTCAACATGGGTGCCAACATTGGCCAGGTGGCCGGCGCCGGGGTGGCCGATCATGTGCACCTGCATATCGTGCCGCGTTGGAGCGGCGATACCAACTACATGCCGATCATTGGCCAGACACGCGTCATCCCCGAACTATTGGATGAGACCTATCGGCGTCTTAAAGCCGTTTGGGATCAGGGGGTAGGGACAGATGATCGGGGATCGGCCTCTACCCCCTGATCTATGAGGGGGAGCCATGAGGACAGATGGAGACCGTGCCAGAGAACCCGTGATTGTCAGCGCAGTGCGCACGCCGGTGGGTAAGATCAACGGGGTGCTTTCATCTATTCCGGCGACGCAGCTTGGGGCAATTGCCGTGCGTGCGGCGGTGGAACGCGCCGGGATTGATGGCAGCCTGGTGGATGAGGTGATCCTGGGCCAGGTGGTGCAGGCGGGCGCGGGCCAGGCGCCGGCGCGCCAGGCGGCTATTCGCGGTGGCCTGCCGGCGGAGGTCGGCGCAGTGACCGTGAACAAGGTGTGCGGCTCGGGCCTGAAGGCGGTGATGCTGGCGGCCCAGGCCATCCGCGCTGGCGACGGTGATGTGTATGTGGCAGGGGGCATGGAGAGCATGAGTAATGCCCCCTATCTCTTGCCCAACGCCCGTCGGGGCTATCGTTACGGTAACGATACACTGGTGGACGCGCTGGTCAGCGATGGCCTGTGGTGCTCATTTGAGCAGCAGTTGATGGGCAATGCCGCCGAGTTCATCGCCGATAAGTTTGAGGTCACCCGTGAGGAGATGGACGCCTTCGCGCTGGAGAGCCACCGCAAAGCGATCGCTGCGACCGATGCGGGCAAGTTCAAGGCTGAGATCGTCCCGGTGGAGGTCACGGATAAGAAAGGGACGAAGGTCGTGGATACGGATGAGGGGCCGCGCCGGGATACCAGCCTGGAGGCGCTGGCGGCCTTGCCGCCGGCCTTCAGGCCCGATGGCCGCGTGACGGCGGGGAATGCGCCGGGCCTGAACGATGGCGCGGCGGCGCTGGTGCTTATGAGCCGCCAGAAAGCTGAGGAACTGGGCCTTCAGCCGATGGCGCGGATTGTGGCCTACACACATGCAGCGGTGGAGCCGGTGTGGCTGTTCTACGCGCCGGTCAAGGCGATGGCGAAGCTCCTGGAGCGCACCGATATGACCCTGGACGACGTGGACCTGGTGGAGATCAACGAGGCTTTCGCCGCGCAGGTGTTGGCTGATGCACGCGGCATGGAGCAGATGGGCTATCGCTGGGACTGGGACAAAGTGAACGTGCACGGGGGCGCGATTGCGCTGGGCCACCCGTTGGGCGCGTCCGGCGCGCGCACGTTGACGACGTTGCTGTATGCCCTCCAGGACCGGGGCCAGGAGCGCGGGTTGGTGACGTTGTGCCTGGGGGGCGGCGAGGCGGTGGCGATGATTGTGGAAAGGGAATAGCTACAGCCTGAACCGCTTGAACCGTGAGCGAATGTCTAGGCTGCGCAAGATAAAGCCCCCGATAAAGAGGCCAATAGCCATAGCCGACGCCATCAAGATAGCTTTCCCAAGCTCTACTTTAGTATGAAGAACATACCAGTCTATAAAATTCGCTAGACCGCCTACCAAGCTACTAAGCTAGTAAGATTAAGGGTTCACCCCTCATTGCGCCCTCCTGCGCTTACGGGCAGTAGCCCAATGCCTCGCAGCTGACAAGGCGACATCCGCGGGTCTTTTTGCTCAATCTATGAGGGAAAGTGCCACTGCTACCAGTTCCTGCTCCGAAAAGGCATAAGCAGGCTGACCTAGCACTGTAATCACATCTTCTCCCCGCAGGAAAACCAGGGATATGGCTACCTCCTCCCCCCAATCCACCCTTGCTTGGCCAGAATGGGGATCCATGCTTACTGCCCAAGCGCCACGGATGAGGTAGCCTCGAAGAGGTGGATAGATTACTGGATGAAAGAAGCCACGTTGTACCGGCACCTGCAAGGGCCAAATCTCATACGGAGGGGCAGGATGTTGAACGATAATGAGAGAAACCATCGGTTGATCCGAGGAGCCGGGGTAGCGTAGGATCAGCGTGGGACGGCTCTCCTCTGGAGATGGAAAGTGTTCGCTAATTAGAGCCCCCTCGTTCCTGATATTCGGCGGTAGATAAGCCGGAATAGGGGCCTGTTCACGTAAAGAAGAGGGGGCATCGGCTAGAGCTCGGCTGCCAGGCATAGAGAAGACAGGTCTTTTCTCTAAAGACTCCATTCTCAGCCCCCCTTCTTCAGCCAGTTGCTTTGCATTCTGCCTTAGCTGGGCTGGTGGTTCGTTCACGGCTACGTAGAGGAAAGGGAAGTCACTCATCGCTGGACCTCCTGATTGTGCAAGCCGGGTCAGTTGTGTAAACAATGGGTCTCCACTTAGCTGGTCTTGTATGAAAAGCCAGAGTGCGAGGGTCATCGCTATGGGTAGTATCTGTATGGATACTGAAAAGGCACTGCTTAAATCTGTGCGTGCTCGCATAACCATCTCTCTTAGCTTCAGACTAGCAAGCACAGTAGGATACCCGGAGGCAAATAGTCCCGCAATAATAGCTGCACCCACATGAAGAGTACTGCCACGTGTAGAGATGCCATCGACAATAATCGTATCTTCCCTGTTCACCACAACAACCTCCTTGGCAACAACAGCCTTCTAACCAAATAGCCTCTGTACAGCAACGACAACCGTAGCAGATGAAGTCAGGCTCTTGCGTTGACGCCTGGGATTTAACCAATTTTGGGATCAGGATCATCCCAGCCAATAACCCGCTTACACGCTTCAGGAATTGTCGTCGCTCCCAGTCTATGTCCATCAATGGCACGCCTATGCTTCTCACCAGCTTGGCCAATCGCCATACCCGGCGCAGTCCAAGCACCCCCATCAAGCGCAGGCCCATCGCCAGGCCGGTGAAGGCCCGCACCCGATCCCCCGCTACCTCCAGCAGTGCCGGCTGCCAGCGCCAGTGGGGGCGCGCCTGTGCCAGCAGGCGCTGCATGGTGGGGTCGCGCAGGCTGCGCGCCTCCAGTCCGCCTTGTGTCACCTGCTCAACTGCCTGGGCGATTTCCGTGCACTGTGAACAGCCGGAGTCAAACAGGAGATAGCGGTGCATGGCGCCCTCCTGCACACTGCGTTGAGACCTGTATAGGCATCAACACTCTAGCATACTCTTGTATCCCCTGTCAAGGCAAAAAGTTCCATTT
>Ga0101945_1000558_pt1 | contig 58859 bp, 43 predicted proteins | sample DewCreD2012metaG_2_FD_75246 | JGI IMG/M metagenome (GOLD analysis project Ga0101945, IMG submission 75246) | Hot spring sediment bacterial and archeal communities from British Columbia, Canada, to study Microbial Dark Matter (Phase II) - Dewar... ... | reverse complement strand
GGGCGGCCGCCGTCTGCCCGCTCTCCAGGTAATGGTCATAGACCAACAGGGCCACTAGGAAGCTGACCGGCCCGCCGTTGGTGCAGGGGATACCCTTTTGGTGGGCCACCTGGCAGGCGGCCTTCAACTGGGCAGCGTATTCCTCCGGCGTGCCGGTGTAAAACAGGGCCGAGTTCTCCTCGTTCTCCACCACCAGCACCGCCGGGCGGTATCGGTCCAGCACCTGGCCCAGGGTGCGTTGATAGGCGGCGAGATCGCCGGGCGGGGAGGTGGCCTGCCCCCGGCCGTTGTTGCGCACGGTGAGGACGAGCTGCAAACCGGCCTTCAGGGCGATATCACACTCGTGGCAGGTCCCGTTCCATTCATCCAGGAAGATGGCCGAGGGTCGGAAGTAGACCACCCATAGCGCTTTGGCGATCTGCATCCCCTGAGACGAGCGCACCAGTTGAGACGGCAGCATCAGCCCAAAGGGGTTCTGGCCTGTGGGCCGAGGCGCCGTGTCACTGTCGCCAGGCTGGAGCACGGTGGGTGTGGCAGCGGGTCGCGACGGTGTGGCGGTCGGCTCTTCGGGCACGCGGTCTGGCGAACGATCGGTGCAGGCGAAGGAGAGCAGACCGAGGACGAGCCACACGGCGATCACAGGTTTGAGCGTATTCATCATAGCGAAATTATAGCACCTCCGGCCATGTTGGACAACGGACGGGCGCAGTGCGCCCGACGGAAAACGACAGAGGACGTATGGGCACCAGTGGGGCAGGCGTGCCGCCTGCTGGCGCCCCTACCGTCCTCCGTCGTCCGTCCTCCCAAGCGCCCCTCGATGGGGCCGGGGATCAGAGACAGAAGCGCGGCCCGTAGCGGCGTTCCCAGGCCGCAAACTGGCGTCGCATAACTGCATCGCCGATGCGCTTACGGTAGGCTAGTAGCCCACCCTGGCTCATGGGGAAGCCCAGGCCCAGATTCGCCCCCACGTCGGCCTCCTCCCAGCTCGCCACCACGCCCTCGGCCACGCATAGGGCCGCCTCACGGACCATCATCCACACGGGTCGGTGGACCAGTTCATCCGGCTCAGGCGCACAGACCTCAGCATCGGTGCGCAGCATGTCGTGGGCCACTGGGTTGGGGTGACGCCCTTCCGGGCCATAAGTGTAGAAGCCCGCGTTGACGCGGCGGCCCACATAGCCTGCGCGGACCAGCGGCCACAACCGTTCCAGGCCCGCAATACGCTCGCCCAGGAAGGGGCGCAGGCAATCGTGGACATAGGCAACGGTCTCTATCCCGGCCACATCCATCAGTCGGAATGGGCCCATGCGCCAGCCGAAGGCCTCCAGCGCCGTATCCACCTGGTCCACGGAGACGCCCTGTCCCACCAGGAGCACGGCTTCGCTTACGTAGGGCATGAGGATGCGCGTGGTGAGGAAGCCGGGGCTGTCGCGCACCAAAAGCTCTACCCGGCCCTGCTGCCGCCCCAGCAGGCGGACGCGTTTCAGCACCTCCGGCGCCGTATCCGGTAGAGCGCTGATCTCCAAGAGCGGCTGGCGGTGGGCCGGCCAGAAGTAGTGCATACCGACGACGCGGTCAGGCCGCTTTGACCGGCGCGCCAGCCAGGCAATGGGCAGCGACGAGGTGTTGCTGGCGAAGATGCAGTCGTCGTGCGTGACAGCCTCAACCGCCTGGAGCACCTCGTGTTTGATCGCCAGATGCTCCGGCACGCTCTCAATCACGATCTCACACCCTGCCCGGCCCAGTTCGGCGTAGTCGTCTGTGATGCGGAGGCGCGCCAGCCCCGCTTCGGCCTCGGCCGGCGAGGCCCGCCCGGCCTCCACCTCGCGGGCATAGGAGGCCCGCATGGTCTGCCAGGCCTGCTCAATCGCGCCGGGGCGGGCGCGCACTTTGATCACTGTCTCAAGGCCCACGCTGCTGGTCAGGTGGGCGATGCTGGCGCCCATGGCGCCGACGCCGATGACGCCCACCCGACGGACGGGGGGTAACTCACCGACCATTGTCTCCAGTTCCTCGGACTTTAGAATCATCCGTTAAGCACCTTCTTTTGAGCCACCGGGGAGAGGCGGAAGAGGCCGCCATCCACTGTGATCACCTCGCCGCAGATCATGGTCGCCTTGTCGCTGCTGAGGAAAGCCACAACGTGGGCCACGTCCTCCGGCGTCACGAGCCGGCCTGCGGGCGTAATCGCCTCGGTGGCCTCTATCGTGTCCATCAGAGACGAGTAATAGCGCAGCGCCTCGGTATCGCATGGCCCGGGCGAGACAGCGTTGACCGTGATGCCATACGGGGCGAACTCCACCGCCAGGTAGATCACCAGCGCATTGACCGCCGCCTTGGAGACCCCGACAGCCGCGTATTGGGGGACGGCACGACCGCTGCCAGGGCTGGTCAGGACGACGATGCGCCCGCCCCCACGTTTGGACATGATGGGGAAAGCCGCCTGCGCGCACAGGAACACAGCGCGGACGTTGACGTTCATGGTCAGGTCCCACGTCTTGACCGTTTGCTGCATGATGTCGCCGATGTAGCCGGTAGCCGCGTTGCACACCAAGATGTCCAGCCCGCCGAACGCCTCTACCACCATCTGGAACAGGCGCTCAATGTCGGCAGGGTCGGCCATGTTCGCCTGCACCGCGATGGCGCGGCGGCCTATCCCGGCGACCTCGTTGACCACCGCCTCGGCATCCTGAGCGCGATTGCGGTAATTCACCACCACATCGGCGCCCTGGCGGGCCAGTTCCAGCGCAATGGCGCGGCCAATCCCCCGCGAGCCGCCGGTGATGAGCGCGATTTTGCCTTCAAGGGATGTCATCATAGGACGAAGGACGGAGAACGGAGGACGGAGATAAATCCGTCATCCGCCCTCAGCTTCTCTTCTAATGTACCCGCCGATCATACCACACCAGATACAGCGCGCCCCAGGCCATGCCGGCGCCAATCGCCGAGAGCACCACCTTCGCGCCGTCCTTCAGCCAGCCGCTGCGGTTGGCCTCATCAATGGCGATGGGGATGGTGGCGCCGGAGGTGTTGCCGGTGTGATCCAGGTTGATGAACACCTTCTCCTCGGGGATCTCCATTTGCCGGACTGCCTCCATGATGATGTTGCGCCCGGTCTGGTGGGGGATGAACACATCAATCTCCTGCAACCGCACCCCGGCCCGCTTGAGCACTTCGCGGGTGGACTCCACCAGCTTTTCCACAGCGAAAGGATAGACGTGCTTGTAATCTACGACGATGTAGTGCAGGCCCTTCTCCATCACCTCCGGCGTGATGGGGATTTTCGTCCCGCCTGCGGGCACATACGTCCACTCAGCGATGCTCCCATCCGAGGCGGTGTAGGTGGCCTGCAGGCCGTATCCCGGCGCATCGCGCTCCTGCAAGATCACCGCGCCGGCCCCATCGCCGAAGACACTCTGGTTCATAAACCGCTTGGGGTCCAGCAACACCGATCCGGCTTCGCTGCTGGCGACCAGCGTGGTGCGGTAGCCGTGCGCATCCATGAGCGCGCTGGCGACGATCATGGCGTCCACGAAGCCGGCGCAGGCGTGCTCCAACTGGAAGAACTTGCAGCGGCAGCCCAGATGCTTCTGCAACAGGGCTGCCGATTGCGGCAGGCGGTGATCGGAGGTGACCGTGGACAAGACGATCAGGTCCAGGTCATTCGCCGTCAGCCCGGCGTCCTCCAACGCCCGCTGTGAGGCGCGGATGGCCATGTCGGAGGTGCCCTCGCCCGGTCGCACACGGTGACGCACGCGCACGCCAATGCGTTTCATAACCCATTCATTCAGGCTGATCCCCCCGGCCCGTTCCCGGTCGTAATCCTCCACCATGCGTTCCAGGTCGTCGTTGGTGATAGCCCATTCCGGCAGGTCGCTGCCGGTGCCGATAATCACTTTACTCATGTATCTCCTCCACTTGATGCTTTGTGTTTTGAAACGCTCAGCGCGTGTCATTCCGAGGCGCGAAGTGCACAAGAAGCCTCCCCGCCTGGCGAGCTTCTTCCTCGCTCAGCTCAGAATAAGCGGGAAGTGGACTTTTAAAACACGCGCTAAGCAGCGATCTCCCCATTCTTCCCATTGCGCGCGGCCTTATAGTCATACCACACTAGGCAGGCTGCCCCCCAGGCCATGCCCCCGCCGACTGAGGGCATGACGATCCAATCGCCGTCGGCGAACTTGCCCGCCCGGTTGGCTTCGTCCAGCGCAATAGGAATGGAGGCGCTGGAGGTGTTGCCGGTATGGTCAAACACGATGATGAACTTCTCCGGCGGCAGCTCCAGGCGATAGGCCACGTCCAGGATGATGTTGGTCGCAGCCTGGTGGGGCACGACCCACTTCACATCGTCAAGTGTGATCCCGGCCCGCTCCACCGCCTGCACCGTGCAGTACACCATCTTCTCCACCGCGTAGGGATAAATCCCTGGGAAGTTGAAGCGCATATAGTGCAGGCGTTGGGCCAGGGCTTCCGGCGTAAGCGGCTGCTTGATCCCGCCAGCCGGTATCCACACCATCAGGCCCTTCTCGCCATCCGAGCCACAGCTAAACGACTTGAGGCCATAGGATGGATCGGGGTGGCGGCTTAGCACCACTGCCCCTGCCCCGTCGGCGAAGGTCACGACCGTCCTAAAGTCGCTGGGGTCAATCAGTGCCGACATGGTTTCGCAGCCCACCACCAATGCGTGCTCGTAGCCCATTCGCTCCATCAGCCCATCGGCCACCATGAGGCTGTCAATAAAGCCGGAGCAGGCCGCATCTACCTGGATGAACTTCCCCCGCATGCCTAAATTGGCCTGGACCAGGCCGGCGGTCTGCGGGATACGGTAGTCGCCGCTGAACGTGGACAGGACGAGCAGGTCAATGTCGCTGGCCTGCAGACCGGCATCGTCCAGCGCTCGCTGGGCAGCCAGCGTGGCCATATCCGATGTCCCTTCCCCTGGGGAGACATGACGGCGGGTGATGGCGCCGGTGCGTTTGCGACACCATTCATCCAGCGTGCAACCTGCCCGCGCCGGATCAAAATCCGTCTGCATGTGCGCGACGTCATCGTTCGTGATGACCACCGCCGGCAAATAGCTCCCTGTTCCAACAATGACGTTCCCCATATGATCTCCTCCTTCCCCTATGATAACGTTGGTTTTACCGACCCCACCATGCACGGTGGGGCTTCATGCCAGGTGCCGAATGATCCTGAACCGCACCATGACCGCTAGCGCCAACACCAGGCACAACGCTGCGCCTGAGGTGAGCGCGACCGAGGCGTTACTGCGGTCAGCGATAAAGCTGAGCGCCAGCGCGCCTAATGATGTCGTCCCCAGGTAACCGATGCTGGCAATGCCCATCACGCGCCCGCGCATCTCGTCCGGTGCGTTAAGCTGCAACAGTGTGGTATTCAACGTGTTGAGCGACGCCGTGCTAATGCCCATGAACACGAGCGTCAGGATCGCCAGTGGCAGGCTGCGCGACCAAGCGAAGAGGATCAGCACCAGCGGCGTGATCAACGTGCCGATCGTTAGGATACGCCCTCGCTGTCCCCCTCGCAAGCTGGCGACAAGCAGGCCACCTAGCAATGCCCCCAGGCCCGTCGACGACAGCAACACGCCATACGTCTCCGGCCCGGTTTGAAGCCCTTCCTTGGCCAATACCGGCATCAGCCGAAGGTAGGGCATGAGCAACAGCCCCCGCAGGAAAAACAGGATCATCAGCCCCAGTAAGGTGGCATCTCTCCACACGAAGCGGTAGCCCTCAACCACGCTCGCACCCAACGATGTGCGGACCTTGACTTCTTCCTTTAGCAGCCCCCCCTCTTCCCACTCCTCCCTCCAGAGAGAGGGCTGGGAAGCGGAAGGGAGAGGTGGAGGGCCTTGCGTCTGCATCAACAGCAGCGCCAGCACCATCGCACCGTAGCTCAGGCCGTTGATCAGGAAAGGCAAGGCTTCGTTCTGCAAGCCGATCAGGACCCCCGCCAACGCCGGGCCGACGACACGTGCCGCCTGATAAGTCGCCGTGCTCAGCCCCATGGCATTCCCCAGATCGTCATCGTTCACCAGGTCGTTCAACAACGCCGCCCGCGCCGGGGCATCTACCGAGATCAGCACGCCTAACAGGACGCTGGAGAGGACCACGTGCCAGACCCGAATCTGGTCGCTGGCAATCAGCCAGGCGAGGGCCAGCGGCGGCAGCATCATGCTCGTCTGGGTAAACACGATCAACCAGCGGCGCGACAGGCGGTCGGCCAATGCCCCACCGATGAGCGAGAACGGCGCGGCCAGAACCGCCGGGACAAATACGGCGATGCCTAAGATCAGCGGCGAGTTCGTCAGGCGGTACACCAGCCAGTCCTGCGCCGCCCTCTGAAACGAACTGCCCAACAGCGACACGACCAGCGCCAGCCAGTACAGCCGGAAGTCGCGGAAGCGCAACGCATAAAAGGTACGGGTCAGCGTCGTCATCACTTCTCTTGCGCCTCACGCTCCCTGCCCTTCAGCCCCACGATCACCGACCCCGCCTGGACTTCCTCGCCCCGCCGGGTCATCAGCGTGACATGGGGCGTGACCATACCGCCCCCCAGGCGCGGCACAGGCTCCAGCTCGGTGACGCGGACGCGAGCATGAACCGTATCGCCGATGAAGATGGGCCTTTTGAACTTCCATTCCCGGCTGCCCCGCGCAGCAATAGCTGTGCCGTCAATTAGACCCAGCCGCGCCGCCAAGCCGAGCGTGCCGTGCGCCAGGTGCTGGCCGAACAGGCTCCTGGCGGCGAACTCAGCATCGCTATGCAGCGGGTTCCAATCGCCGCTCATGCCTGCGAACAGCACGGTCTCTGTCTCGGCCACCGTGCGGGCGGCAGACCGCCGCCCCATGCCGACCTCCAACTCCTTAAAGTACATGCCCTGCATAGATTCTCCGCACTTGTTTATTCTTGGACGAGGGACAACGATCTTCAGCCCGATGCTGCTGTTCAGATGCGCCAGGCTCACGCCCATGCGTCCCCCGCACCCACAATTCCCGATCTTCATAGAACGCTCAGCGGCCATTCTGCGACGGGATGACCTCGCCCGGCCTGCGGCGACGGCGGATGGGTTTGGCCGGGACGCCGCCCACAATCGTGTACGGCGGCACGTCTTTGGTCACCATAGAGTTGGCAGCCACGATCGCACCCCTGCCGATGGTCACGCCCGGCGCGATGTAGCTGTGGGTGCCGATCCAAACGTCATCTTCTATGATGATCGGCGCGATCTCAATGCCTTGTAGCCGCAGTGGGATGTTGGGGTCCTCATAGATATGGTTCACCGTGTTGAGCATCGTGCCCCACGCGGCCCCAGAATACTTGCCTATCCGGACGCCACCGATAGCGTTGACGATGCCGCCAATGCCCGCCCAGTCGTCCAGTTCCAGGTTCCAGGGCGCGATAATATCCACGTTTGACCCGATGAGTAACGGCCAGCCAGCGCGCTTGAAAAACGGCCTGAAGGCCAGCCCGCGCATGAACCAGCCGATGCGCCCCGGGATCCAGTTGAACAAGGCCATGTACCATTGCCAGAGTTCCTGCCGCGCCTGCCACTTGAGGCTCATCCGTTCGCCGCGCGACATGAACAGCCGCTCCGGATTGCGCCCCGGCGCCAGTGGCAGTTCGTCAATGGCCGGATCGCCCTGCTGCATCCGCCGCTCGAACTCCAGCCGCCTCCGCAGGATCATCTCCTCAATCGGGTCCATCTCTGGCATACTCTTTCCCCTCTAGCGCTCAGTGTTTGATCGTTACCGTCACTTGATAGGCGGGCAGGGTGTTGCCGCTCGTGTTCACCACCACCACGCGCAGGCTGTACTCGCCGTCAGGAAGCACGCTCGTGTCCCAGGTGCCCAGCAGGCCATTGACCACCGGCGCATACACCAGCGGGCCGATCACGTTCCATTCGGTCGGGCTGGCGCCGATGCCGAACTCCAGCTTGTAGTAGTCAAAGTCGTCGCTATAGGCCGAGCCGCGCACCTCCACGTTGGAGCTCAAGATGGCACCCTGCGCCGGCGACTCAATCTGGATCAGGCGTAGCGTATTGCGCCGCACCAGGCCGACGCCTCGCGCCGGGTCGCGCAGCGCCTGCGCCAGGTACAGGTTCCACTCGTGCTGGGCGCTCTCACCGTGCCCCAACCGCTCATATACGTTCGCCAGTTGCCGGTGATACTCGGCGAATTCGGGGAAGTGGCTGACCAGCTTCTCCAGATAGGTCACGGCATACTCCGGCTTGTCCTGGTTGGGGCGCTGGTAGAACGCCGCCAGGATGCTGTGCAACCACAGCGCCTCTGGATCGGTGCTCAACAAGCTCAGGTAGTAATCCGTCTTGACGGGCAGTTGCCGCCAACTGCTATAAACACTGGCCTCATAGTCGGGCGCGGCGATCAGTGTGGCATCCAGTTGGACGGCGCGCTCGGCGGCGGCGTTGGCCTCGTCCAGCTTGTCCTGCTGCGCCCAGTACACCATCTCATAGACGTAAGGCTCGCCTGACCCCGGCGCCAGCGCCTTGGCCTGATCGATTTGGGCCTTGGCCTCCTCCAGGCGCATTTGCGTGACATACAGGCCGCTCAAGCGCAAATAGCCATCCAGGTTGCCCGGTTCGGCGCTGATGGCCCGCTGGAAGAGCAGTTCGGCGGTGGACTGGGCCGCCGCGTCGTCCGGGTTCTCCTGCAGATACAGGCTGCCCCAGCCAATGAGCGGCAGCGCCTGGTGACGCAGAGCGTCTGCGGCTGCCTGGTAAACCGCTTTGGCCTCGTCGTTGCGACCCTGGCGCACCAGCACGGCGGCTAGCCAGGCGCGGGCCTCGGTGTTGAGGGGGTCGGCAGCCACCGCCTGGCGATAGTGGGCCTCGGCAGCGCTGAGGGAGTTCAGCGACTCCTCCAGGACGCCCAATCCCAGCCAGGGGTTAGCGTCGGTATGATCCAGCGCCGCCGCCTGGTTGAATTGCGCCGCCGCGTTGTCGTAGCGGTCCTCCACGATCCAGCCGTTGCCCAGCGCGATGTAGGGGTCGGCGTTGCCGGGCTGGAGGTTCACGGCCTTCTGGAACTGGGCCAGCGCTTCATCCCAGTGCCCCTGGAGATGCAGGACCTCGCCCAGGGCGATGCGCAAGAGGATACTGCCCGGCGCCAGGTCCAGGCCGCGACTGTAGCTGGCGGCGGCGTTCTCCAGGTCGCCCAGGGCGCGGTAGGCGTTGCCCAGGCCCAGGCGCACGAAGCCGGCGCCGGGGTGCGCGCTGGCGAGAGCGCTGAGGTCGGTCACCAACTGCTGCGACTGCCCCAGGAGTTGCGCCACCCCGGCCAGGTTGCCGTAAGCCGAGAAGAACAGGTCCGGCTCCAGGTCAATCGCCTGGAGGTAAGCCGCCTTGGCCTCAGCGAAGGCCCCGCGATTGCGATAGTAGTCGCCCAGTGCGCTGGCGATCTGGCCGGAGCGCGGCGCCGCCGCCTGCCCAGCGCGCAACTGGCTGAGCGCGGCGTCAAACTCGCCCTGGGTCATGAGGAAGCCAGCGTAGGCGGCGTAGCCATCTGGCTCGCCCGGCGCCAGGCTGACGGCGCGGGCATAGTGCTGGCGGGCCGACGCCACGTCCCCCTGGCGCTGCTTCAGATCGCCCAGCGCGACCTCCAGCGCCGCGCTGGTCGGGCTAGCGTTCAGCCCGGCCAGGAAGGTGCTCTGTGCCTCGCTGTCTTTGCCCTGCTGCATGTATAACTGCCCCAGAGATACATAGCTGCCATCATAGGTCGGGTCCACAGCCATCGCCTGGTGGTAATTGGCGATGGCCCGGTCGGGTCGGTTGGCCAGTGCCTCAGCATCGCCCAGGCGGGTCCAGGCCCAGCCGGAAGCGGGCGCGGCCTGGGTCGCCTGGCTGAGGATGTCGCGCATCTCGGCCATGCGCCCGCGGCTTTGCAACAGGCTGCTGAGCAGGATGTAGCCGGACGGATCGGTCGGTGCGGCGGCGAGGCCCTGGCGGTAGGCGGTTTCGGCGTCGCTGAAGCGCCCCTGAGCGCGATAGGCATCGCCGCTGGCGATGTAAGCTCCGATGTAGGTGGGGTCAAGCTGGATGGCCTGCTGGAACTGCGCCTGGGCCTCGTCCAGCGTACCGCGCTGTTGATAGACTTGGCCGAGGCCGGTGAGGGCCGCGCCGGAGGCCAGGTTGCGGCTGAGCGCCGCCTGGAACAGGCTCTCGGCTTCGGTGGTGCGGTTAAAGCGCAGGCGCAACCCGCCCAGGCGCACCAGCGGCGTGGGGTCCAGCGGCGCCACGTCGGCGGCCTGCTGGTAGGCCGCGGCGGCCTGGTCCCAGCGCCCCTGCGCCAGATAAGCGTCGCCCAGGGCCAGATAAGCCGCCGCACGCGAGGCGCTGACATCCTCTGTCCAGGGGCCACGCTCGGCAGCAGTGCGATAGCTCTCGGTCGCCCTGGTAAACTGTCCCTGCTGAAGCGCCAGGTCACCCTGCGCCAGCAAGAGCGAGGTCGCACCCGGGGCTACAGCCTGGGCGTCGGCCAGGACCGACTCGGCCTCCTGGAGGCGCAGCGTGGCGGCGTAAAGTTGCGCCAGCGCCACGTACCCATCGGGTTGGGTTGGCGCCAGCGCCTTCGCCTGCTTGAGCGCCTCTTCAGCGGGTGCGTTTTCAGCTCGCAGCCGGTAGGTCTGGCCCAGCCCGATCCACGCGGGCAAATAGCCAGGGTCTACCTGCGTGGCTTTCTGATAGCTGGCGATGGCCTGATCGGGCTGATTGCGCGCCCGGTAGAAGTCGCCCAGTGCGGCGAAGGCCGCGCCAGAGGCCGGCGCGGTCTCAGTGGCCCGCTTAAGTGTCTCTTCGGCTTGATCAAACTGGCCCTGCAGTTGGAGCGCCCCGGCCAAGTTGATCGCGCCGAGGGGGTCGGAGGCGTCGGCGGCCTCAGCGGCGCGGAAGGCGGCCTCGGCGTCGCTGAGGCGCCCCTGCGCCAGATACAGTTGACCCAGCGAGATGTAGGCCGAAACGTAGCCGGGGTCCACTTGGCTGGCCTGCTGGTAAGCCGCTTGTGCCCTGGCCGCATCGCCTTGGGCCTGGTAGAGCTGTCCCAAGGCCCGGTGTGCAGCGCCGCTCATCGGCGCGACGGCCGCTGCCTGCTGCAAGTGGGTTTCCGCTTCGTTGAAGGCCCCCTGGCTGAACCAGACCTGGCCCAGGGCGATGTAGCCCGCCGGGTTCGCTGGCTCAAGGCGGATGGCCTGCTCATAGGAAGCTTCGGCCTCTTCCAGTGTATTCCGCTGTACGGCGAGGTCGCCCAGGTTGAGCCAGGGTTCTGCCTGGGATTGGTCCAGTTCGGCTGCCTGGCGGAAGTAGCCCTCCGCCTGCTCAAACGCCCCCTGCGCCTGGGCCACCCGCCCCAGCCCCAACAGCCCCGCCGGATTCCCCGGCTCCAGCCGGTTGGCCGTCTGGTAGGCTTCCAGTGCCCCGGCGTAGTCCGCGCGCTGGCGATACGCCTCGCCCAGCGCCAGCCAGGGGCTGGCCTGGCCGGGGGCCAATGCCTGGGCCTTGCGGTAGGCCAGAAGCGCCCCCTCCCACTGGCCGCGTGAGCGCAGGAACTCCGCCTGCGCCAGGAGCGCATCCGGCGAGCCAGGCAGGGCTTCAATCGCCTGGGCATATGTCTGGGCGGCCTCGTCTATGCGACCGGATTGGAGCAGAAGCTGCGCCAGGCCGATGTAGGCATCCAGCGCCCGGGGGTCCAGCGTCAGGGCGCGACGATAGGTATCTTCGGCGGCGGCACGCTCTCCCTGCTGTTGCTCCAGCCTGGCCAGGCCAGTCAGCCCCGCCGACGCGGCGGGCTGGGTGGCTATCCCCCGCTCATAGGTGGCGCGCGCCTCCTCAAGCCGGCCCAGCGCAACGAACAGGTCGCCGAGTTGCGTGTACGCCGGCAGGTAGGCCGGGTCCACCTCCGCCGCTTTCTTATAGGCGGCGATGGCTTGGTCAGGCCGGTTGCGCTGGCGGTAGAAATCACCCAAAGCGACAAACGCGGCGCCGGAGGCGGGGGCGCGGTCGGTCGCAGCGCGAAGGGTGGCTTCGGCCTCGTCCGTATATCCCTGCATCTCCAGGACCTGTGCCAGGTAGATCAGCCCGGAGGGGTCAGAGGCGTCCGCGGCCTCGGCGGCGCGGAAGGCGGCCTCGGCGTCGCTGATCTGGCCCTGGTCTATTTGCAACCGGCCCAACGAGATATAGGCCGAGACGTGGCCAGGGTCCACTTCGGTCGCCCTCCGGTAAGCTGCCAGCGCCCCGGCGATGTCGCCTTTCGCCTCCAGCACCTGTCCCAGCGCCTCATGCGCTTGGCCGTCTGTCGGCGCCACCGCCACCGCCTGGCGGAGTTCGTCCTCGGCTTCCTGATAGGCTCCCTGGCTCAGGTGCAGGCGGCCCAGGGCGATGTAGCTGGCCGGGTTCATCGGCTCCCTGACCTTCGCCTCCCAATAGGCGTCTTCGGCGTCCTGAAGCCGATTCCGCTGTACGGCGAGGTCGCCCAGGTTGAGCCAGGGTTCTGCCTGGGATTGGTCCAGTTCGGCAGCCTGGCGGAAGTAGCCCTCCGCCTGCTCAAACGCCCCCTGCGCCTGGGCCACCCGCCCCAGCCCCAACAGCCCCGCCGGATTCCCCGGCTCCAGCCGGTTGGCCGTCTGGTAGGCTTCCAGTGCCCCGGCGTAGTCCGCGCGCTGGCGATACGCCTCGCCCAGCGCCAGCCAGGGGCTGGCCTGGCCGGGGGCCAATGCCTGGGCCTTGCGGTAGGCCAGAAGCGCCCCCTCCCACTGGCCGCGTGAGCGCAGGAACTCCGCCTGCGCCAGGAGCGCATCCGGCGAGCCAGGCAGGTTCGCCAGCGCCCGCTGGTAGACCTCGGCGGCCTCGGTGAAGCGCCCCTGGACGATGTAGGCGCTGGCCAGCGCGGAATAACCCATGAATTCGGTGGGCAGCGTGGCGATGGCGCGTTCGGCGTAGCTGATGGCATCGTTCAGCCGCCGCTCCTGAAGCGCCAGCGTGGCCAGCGCGGTATAGGCGTCGGTGCGTTGTTGAGAGGCGAGTTGTGCCGCAGCCGCCTGATACTGCGCTGCCGCCCGGTCGCGGTCGCCCTGGGCCTGGTACAGCTTACCCAGTTCAATCAACCAGGCCGGGGCAATGTCTGCCGCCTGTCGGTACCAACGCTCGGCCTCGGCCAGCTTCCCCTGCTGCTCAAGCAGGTCGGCCAACGCGCCCATGATGGCCGCTGCCGGGAATGGCTCCAGGTGGCCGAGGGCGCTTTCATAGCTCGCCTTCGTCTGCTCCGCTTGGCCGCGCCGAATATCCACCCTGCCCAGGCCCAGGAGGGGTTCAGGCCGCCAGGGAAGGGCCTGGAGCGCCTGTTGGAAGGCGGCGATGGCCTCCTCTATTTTCGCCTGGAGCAGAGCGGCCTGACCTGCGCCTATGTAACTTCTGACATAGCCGGGGTCACGCTCAATTGCCTGCCGATAGGCCTCCAGCGCCTTGTCCATCTCGCCCGCCTGCTGATAGGCGTTCCCCAAAGCGACATAGGCAGCGCCGGAGTAGGGGCTGGCCTGGATGGCCTTCTCATATTGGGCGATAGCGCCCTGGAGATCGCCCTCGGCCAGCGCCAGGTTGCCGATCTGGATCAGCGCCTCGTTCCCCTGGTGTTGCAGCGCCACAGCTACGTCGTAGGCCGCCCGCGCCTGCGGCGAGAACTTTGATCCCGGCGAACTGATACTGTAAGGCGGTGACGGCTGTATCCCCTGGACAATGGGGACATTAAAAGCCCCCTGGTTGGCGCTCTCCAAGGCGGTGCGGGCCGCATCCGATTGCCCCAACTCGCGGTACAGGTTGCCCAGCGCCAGGAACGGGCCAGGGTCCTGCGGGTCCACCTGGGCCGCCTGGGTATAGGCCAGAACCGCCTGGGTCACGTCGCCCTGAGCGGCATAGGCGTTGCCCAGCGCGGTGACCACATTGGAGGCGTAGGGCACGGCCAGCATACCGTTCCAGGCCCAACCGATGGCGCTGTTGAAGTCGCCCTGCCGGATGTGCAGGTTCGCCAGGCCGACGTAAGCCGAGGCCTCCAGCGGATTGACGATGATCGCCTGGCGGAAGTTAGCCGTAGCGTCCTGGTACTTCCCCAGGGTCTGCTTGAGGCCGCCCAGGAACGTAGCCGCCTGCGAGTTGACCGGCTCCCAGGCCCAAGCACGCTCGCCCTCACGCAAGGCCTCGTCAATCTGTCCCAGCATGGCATAGGCCTGGGCGACGGCCAGGACCGGCCTACTGAACCCGAGCTTGTAGCCGGGGAGCGATTGCATCTCGGCCAGGGCAGCCGGACTGCCGGAAGCCAGCCTGAGGTCCTGCACCAGTGAAGCATGTGCCGGGCTGATCGGGTTGAAGCGGATGGCTTCGCGGAGGCTGTCAATCGCCTCCGCCGTGCGGCCCTGGGCCTCGTACACCTGCGCCAGTGCGAAGCGGGGGATGTCGCTCCAGAACTCAAAGCGCTGCCCCTCGCGGGCCACTGCCTCGGCGGTGGCGTAGTCGCCCAAGTTGATGTAGCTCTGCACCAACGCCAGGTAGGCCACCACCCCCGGCCTAAGCGCCAACGACTGCCGCAGGGCCTGGATAGCCTCCTGGTTCCAGTTGATGGCCGAATACAACGATCCCAGATTGAGGTAGAAGAGCGAGCCGTAGGGCGTGGATTTCTGGCCGACGGAGGTTTCATAGGCGTAGCGGGCCAGGTTGAGATCGCCTTGCGCGCGTTCGGCGTCGCCCAGCATCTGCCAGACGCGCGGGTTCACCGGGACGCGTTTGAGCGCCTGGTTGTAGGCCTCCACTGCCCTGGCGTAGTCGCGCTGGAGCATGTAGGCGTCGCCCAGCATGGCCCAGGGTTGGGCCTCGTCCGGCGCGGCAGCCGTGGCCGCTTTGAAGTGCTCAATGGCTTCATCCAGCCGCCCCCGGCTCTGGTAGACGCGCCCCAGGCCCAGGTGGGCCAGCACAGGCGCACCCTTCCCCTGGGCCAGCGCGTCCCTGAAGCGCGCTATGGCCTCGTCCCAACGTTCCTGAGCCAGGGCCGTGTTGCCCGCAATGATGGGATCGCCGGGGTCGGTTGTGTTCACACGATAGAGCGCGAGTTGATCGGTGCGGATGATCGGGGTGAATTGCTGCGGCAGGTAGCGGAGATAAACCTCCGCCGGGTGCGTGCGGCGGACCAGGATCAGGCCTGTATTCCAACGCCGCATGTCATTCAGTGTTTCCGCGTCCACCGCTTGAGAGGCGGTGAACTCGTTCACGTCCTGCATCCGCTGCTGGGCCTCCCCCACGCGACTGGCCGGGAAGCGGTTGATCGTCGCTGTGCCGTAGTACTCAATCGGATAGGCATTGGCCGCATACATGGGGATGCACAGGTTCATGTCGGGCGTGGAGAGCACCACCGTGCCACTGCCCACCACCTTATCCAACTGGCTGAGCACGGGCGCGGCATGCAAACAGCGGCCCAGTTCAGGGTCGGCACGCACCTCCATCAAAAAATGGACGCCTATCCAGAGTTGTCGGTTGAGCGCAGCGGTAGCTGCCAAGATGGTCAGCGCAGGCGCTAGCTGCCTAATAAGCGTCGGTCGTCTGTCGCCTATCCTCCGGGCGATCCACTCCTGCGCCGCCCACACCCCCCAACAGATAGCGATCACGCCGACCAGCGTCGCAGGCCAGGCAAAGCGGTGTACGATCCAGGGTGTAGAACGGCTGGCGATCAATGCCATGATCGGCGGCACGAGCAGGAGCAGGGGTTCCAGGATGAGCGTCCCGGCGATGAGTTGGCCAGCGACTTGCTTACGCGCCTGCCACAGCAGCAGCGGCAGACCGAGGATAGGAAGAATGACGATGTATTGCAGGAAGATACGCGGATGGACAATAAAGCTCCCATCGGGGAAGATCCACAGCCGATAGTTATTCACCACCAGGCGGATACGTGCCCATAACGTGGGATCGCGCGTATCGGTGAGCGTTAGCGCCACTAACGGCGCATCCGGCGAGGTCGCCTGAACCAGCGGCAGGATCAGGCCGGCAATGGTGGGGATGGCCATCAGCACCAGAGAGATCAGCGTGCGCCGGTTGCGATTGAATAGCAGATGCAACAGACCGAAGCCCGCCAAGGGGATGCCCGCCAGAATAGAACCAATGGTGTGGATGGTGGCAGCGGCGAACAGGATCAGGATGGCCAGGATATAGGTGGAGCGGCGGGGGCGCACGATATAGCCGATGGGCCAGGCAATGGTCAGTGGCATGAGCATATAGCGCGCGGCGAACTTGTCCTGGCCGATGCGGGTGAACAGGCCGAAGCCGATCAGGTCAAGTTCGGTCGTCAAGATGCTCACCACCAGGCAAAACCCGATCAGGCTGAATAGGGCCAGGTTACGCCGCCCAAACAGGCGCAACACCAGCGTGTAGAAGCCCAACAGCGCGACCAGGGTGAACGGCGTGCGCACCAAAACGTGGAAGGTGACCGCATCCAAGCCCGAGAGCCAGGTCATGACCGCCGAATTGAGCGGCCAGGTGGTGAGATCACCCCGTGAATTGGGCTGAATACCTGCGCCGAAGAGTGGCTCCTGCGCGTTGATATGCTCCACCACCAGGTCGTCCTGCACATAGGCCAGCAAGGTGAGGTCATCCGAGCCGAGGGGCGCATTCAGCGAGATCAGCGTGACAGCGATCACGGCCAGCGCTGCCAGGCCCACCAGCCAGCGGTTCAGCGGCTCGTCCTGGTCACGGCGACCCTCCGCCTCGTCGTCAGGGGCGCCCGGCCAGCGCGCCTCGCGGATGACCGCAGCCAGTACGAGGACAACGCAGAGCGTCAGAGAGGCCCACAGCATGGCCGACAGGCTGAGATTGAACACAATAATGATCAGCCCCGGTATGGACAGCAGGCCCAGGCTGGCGGCAAAGTACGTGGGCAGGCGCGTCATCCAGCTTCCACCGATGCGCAACAGGCGCACCGCCATCGCCCCGGGCAGGGTGAAGATGATCACTGCGCTCAGCGTGGCTATCGCCCGCCACAGGTCTTGCGCCCAGACAGGCCCCGCCAACAGGTCGGGCGCCACCGTCAGCCGCAGAATAGCGAACAGCGCCGCGACGGCGAGAACGAACGGTAACTCTGGCAGAGAACGTATAAGGCGTAACACGAGATACCCACCTACAACTTTCCTAAAGAGATAGCACTTTGATCACCCCCTCTCCCCTTGCGGGGGAGGGCTGATAGGGGCATATCACCCCTTCCTTGTCCCTCCTCCAGGGGATAGGAGGCATGGCACGCCAGGCCCCAGGGTGTGCCGGATACTACGCATACCCCAGGTCCTTCAGCCGCTCCAGGACCTCCCCCTCCTCACGGGTGGAATACACGCCGTCATCCGGCATCTGGCGTCCATCATCCCCAGCAGCAGGGGCAGACACGGCTGTGACCACCTGGCGCGCAGCCAGAAACTCGGGCAGGAAGGCTTGCACCATCACCCGACCATCCATATCCGCCGGAATCGGGTAGCCCAGCAGATACAGGATCGTGGGCGCCAGGTCCACAATGGAATGCGTCTCCAGGCGAACGCCACGGCGGATGGCTGGCCCATACAGCGCCACCATGCCATCCATGCGGTGGTTGGCGTTGAACAGCGGCGATGAGCGCATCAAGGCCTTATTGCCAAACTCATGCCACCCGAAGCCTATATAAGCTTCATCGCGGGCCGTGAAGATGACATCCGGCATGCGGTCGGCGTAAGGGCCTTGATGCAACTCCTCGCGCCGATAGACCCGCTCCACCACCGGCCAGCCGGTGGTGTCATCGCGCCATTGCATCAGCCGATGCATGATCTCCTCACGCACCCTCTCGTACTCATCGCCCGGCTCCACACAGCCCTGCGGCTCACGCCCCTTCAGGTTGATGTAGAAGCCAGTGGTAGAGCCCCCCAAGGCGTAGGCCTGGGTGCGCGGCCAGTCCACATCCGCCCAGGAGAGAAACAGCCGTTGCGCCAACGTCGTCCTGCCCTGACGCCACATCTTAGTCCTGATGAGGCTGGTCACTTGGTCCACTATGCCCACACGCAGGGTAGCCGTCAGATTGAGCATGGTCTCCGGCGTGAAGCCCAACTGGAACAGGGCCCGCTTGACCCGCGTCACCGCGTCACGCTTGAAGTGCATCAACCCGTGACTGACCAGCCAACTGTTCAGGTGCAGGTATTTGTACAAAGGCCCGGCGCCGTGATCAGACATGATGATCACCGTCGTGCGCTCGTCCACCTGCTCCAAAAGCGGCTTAAGCTCCTGGTCTATCCGCGTGTAGATGTCGGGGATGACCGCGCCATAGCGCCTGGCGCCCTCCGGGGTGTACTCCGGATGGGCCGGGTCCAGATACTTCCAGCACTTGTGCTGGATGATGTCGGTCTCCATGAACACCAGGATCATGAAGTCTGGCTGATATTTGCCCCACAAATATTCCGCGGTGCGACAACGCATGGGAATGGTCTCATGCATCCCGGCGATAGCGCGGCTCAGGTTCTCCTTAGAACGGCGGCCAAACACCCGATAGCCACCCACAGCCCGCTCCAACTCAGCCTTCAACTCCGGCGGGTAGGCCCAGTCGGCGTCGTCCGAGGGGGTGTCCATGCCGCTGAGGAGGAAACCATTGACCGGCACGGGCGGGTACGTCTCCGGCACGTTGATCACGCCCACCTTACCGCCCCCCTCGCTGATGATCTGCCACAAGGTCTTGCCCATGCGCCGGCGGCTGTTCGTCGGCGCCACGTCATAGCTCCCAGGCCGCCGGTATACGTGATAACACACGCCGTGCTTGGCCGGGAGCATGCCGGTGGCGAACGATGACCAGGCCGCCGGGCTGAGCGGCGGGTTCACCGTGCGCAGGATGCCCACCGCCCCGTTCGCCATCAAGCGGCCCAGGTTGGGCATCCGCCCCTCGGCCACCCAGCGTTCCACCCACGCCAGCGGCGCGGAATCCAAACCGATGACTAACACGCGATCAGACATGTTCACTCCTCTCCTAACCATTAGGAACTCGCAGGACCCCGATGGGGCCCAGAGTCCCTACAAATCCCTTTTCCATAGCTCCCGCACAAACCAGCCCTTCGGCTGCCGACGGTGCGCCAGGATGAAGCGGCGCTTGGCGGCGAAGCGTGGGAAGTACCCCAATGCCGCCACCAGAAAGCCTGCCCAGGCGAACGCGGCCAGCCCCAGCATGTTGGCGATGCGCTGTAACCCACTGAAGCGGCTGGCGTAGGCCATGACCTTGAACGGCCCGCCGAACAGGACCAGCGGCAGGTAAAGCAGAAACTCCGAGAGATACAGGTTCTTGTAAAAGGTGATGAACTTGTTGCGTTGCAGGCGCAGCAGCCGTCGCGCCCGCGTGCGAATGTTCTTAAGATTTACCTGGGTATTGAACGGGTGGCGGTGATAATAGGCCGCCCGCGGCACGGCCAACACCTTGTAGCCCAGCGCGTTAACGCGGAAGCCCAGGTCAATCTCGTCGCAGTCCAGGTAATAGTCACCATCCAGCAGATAGCCGCCGATCTCCTCCAGGATGGACAGGTCCAGCGCGGCGCTGGCGCCCGCGACGTGCAGCGTCTGCACCGGTTCGCTGTCGGTCGCCACCCAGGTGGGCTTGATGAAGCCCAGCCGGGTCATATCGTGATAGGCCGCCGCTTTGGGCGTCGCCCGCGTGGCCAGCCCCTCCTCATAACCGGGGTCGCCGGGGATGACCATGGCCGCGTGGCACACCTTGACCTGGGGGTCCTCGTCCATCGGCCTGAGCAGTTCGCGCAGCCAGGTGCGCGGCACGACCGTATCCGCGCTCAACATCACCACACGCGGGGCGTTCACATACCTCAGCCCGGCGTTGTTCCCCGCCGGATAGCCCACGTTGGGCATCAGCCGGACGATGGTCACTTCGGGGTAGTGCCTTTGCACCAACTCCGCCGAGTTATCGTGCGAGCCATTGTCCACGAAGATGACCTCGTACTCCTCGCGGGGAAAGTCCTGGTCCAGCACCGAGCCGATGCAGTCCAGGATCATCGCCGACTCGTTGTAGCCGACAATGAGCACGCTGGCTTTCAGCGACGGAGGACGGAGGACGGAGGTCGGCCCGGTACCGGGCTTTAGCCCGGTTCCGTCGTCCATCGTCCGTTGTCCGTTGTCCGTCGTCCGTCCCCCCACCCTAACTGACATAGCCCAGGTCCCTCAGCATCTCGGTGAGCGCGGCTTCTTCCTCCGCCGTATAGACATGCTCGGCCTCGCCGCCGTTGCCGCTGACGAAGCTCGTCTCATACTGCGGGGCCGCCTGTCCGGCCTGCCCCAGCGCCTGCGTAAGCACCTGCCCATCCACGTCGCGGGGGATGGGCACGCCCATGAGATGGTAGATCGTCGGCGCCAGGTCAATCAGGCGGGCGCCCGTGATCTCCACGTCCTGGGGGATGCCCGGCCCCTTGAGCATGAAGATGCCGTTCATGTGGTGGTGAGCGTGCGTGCCGTACAGGTGCTCAAACACCGTGTCCGAGCCGAAGTCGGACAGGCCCATCGCCTTGTAGAGCATCCCCCGCGTGAAGAAGAACAGGTCCGGCGCCTTGTGAGCGTACTTGCCCTGATAGAGTTCCGAGCCGCGCCAGATGCGCTCCACCACCGGCTCGCCGGTGTAGGGATCGCGCAGCGCGCGCAGCCGCGCCTCCAGCTTCGCCAACACCGCCTCGTACTCCGCCCCCGGCTCCACGATGCCCTCCGGTTCGCGCCCCTTCAGGTTGACGTACATCTGCCCGAAGTTGCCCATGGAGTACACCGTCGTGCGCGACCAGTCCACATCGTCCAGCGAGAGGAAGGTCTTGCGCTGCATTTCCTCCTGCTTGGCGCGGCCCAACCGGATGATCAGGCGAGCCAGGCCGGTCTTGAAGCTGATGTTAACGGCGTTGCGATAGTTGAAGCCCAGGCGGAAGGCCAGCCAGCGCAGCCGTGTGCGGAAGTCGCGCTTGAGATGCATAAAGCCCTCGCGCAACAGCCAGATATTGAAGTTGATGTACAGGCGCAGCGGGCCGAAGCCGTGATCGGACATGACCATCACATAGGTGTTCTCATCCAGCCGGGCGAACACCTCACCCAGCCGCTTGTCCAAGTCGCGCCAGAATTTGAGGATGACGTTGCCGTACTTCTGGATGTTCTTATCGTTGGGGTTGTACTCAATGTGATTGGGGTCAAAGTAGTGCCAGAAGGCGTGCTGAAGCACGTCCGTCCCCAGGATGTGCAGCATGAAGAAGTCCCAGGGCTTGGCGTCCATCAGGTACAGGGCCGCGTCAATCTTGTTGTTCATGATGGCCCACTCCTCGTTGATCAGGCGCGAGGGGTCATCCTGGAGGTACTTCTCCGTGTGCTGCAGCAGGTAGCGCCCCAGCCTCTGGTTCAGTTCGTGCTCCAGCTCCGGCGGGTGAGTGAAGGTGACCTTGGTGCGCGGCGTGAGCAGGCCGGTGATGAGGAAGCCGTTGACCGGCTCCGGCGGGTAGGTGAGCGGGACGCCGATCACACCGACGCGCTTGCCGTGATCGCTGAGCACGCGCCAGATGCTGCGCCCGTCAATGTCCAGGCGGCTGTGCAGCCGCTGGCGGTAGCTGTTCGGCTCGCGCCCGAAGAACTCCAGCAGGCCGTGGTTCTCCGGCCGCTTGCCGGTCATGAACGAGGCCCAGGCCGGGCCGGTCAGCGGCGGGTAGGTGCTCTCCAATTCCCCATGCACGCCGCTTCGGAACAGCGCCCGCAGGTTGGGCAGCAGAGGCGCAGGGCCTTGCGCCCCTACCTCCATCCAGGGGCGCAGCAAGTCAAATGTCCCCCCGTCCAGCGCCAGGACGAAGACCTTTGGTGATAGTGATTGACCGTTCTCTGATGGCATAAGTTCCTTGTCCTCTTGTTCCTTGTCCATAAATCAATCCTGTTCTCCCGACAAGATCGTCTCGGCGACGCGCTTGCCGCTCAAAATCGCGTCGTCCGTCCACAGGTAAGCCCACTCCCCATAGCGGCCACAATAATGGATGCCCTGGTCGCGCAGGTAGCCATGCACCACCTCCAGCGCGGGGGCGCGGTGGTGATCAAAGATCACGTTGGCGTAGCGGATGATGCGCGCATCGCGGGCCAGGATGGTATCGTCGGGGCGCAGCACGCCGATGCGTATCAGACCCGCGATGGTCTGCTCCATCAACTCCTCCAGCGAGGCCCACAGAGGCCTGTAACGCGAGAAGTAAATCTCGGCCTGGATGCCGCTGCAGCCCTCTGGCGCGCAGGCCGGGCTGATGTTGTGTGGCAGGTTCACCCGTGCAAAGGGGATGTCCTCGTCGTACACGTAGAACCAGTGATAGGGCGACAGGTCGGCCCGATCCACGCCCAGGCTGATGAGCACTACCGAACTGCACACCAGCCGGTCGGCGGCCTGGCGCACGTCGTCCGGCGCCTGGGGGATGCGGCGGATCAGCTCTGGCAGGGGCAGCGACGAGACCAGGATGTCGTAGCCCGCTTCCTCGCCGTTGGCGAAGCGCAGACGCCGTTCGCGCACATCCACTTGCGTGACCTCGTACCCATAGGCCACCGGTGCGCCTTCGGCCAGCCGCCGGGTGAACGCGCCGAAGCCGCCCCGGCGCGGATAGCGGAAGCGCGTCAAATAGTGGTGCTGGCTCTCATCCGTGTCGGTGGTCAGCGCCCCGCGTATGACATCGGCGATGCGCGGCGGGTATATGCGCGTCCCCACCCAATCGGTGGTCATCTGCTCGGCCTCCAGCGTCCAATACTTGCGCGTATAGCGGAAGGTGAACTCCTGGCTGAAGGTTTTGCCCAGGCTACGATAGCACCACTCGGCGTAATTCTGCGGCGGCGCCCCGTTCGGCGCAGTGTTCGCCTCAATCACATCCAGGATGCAGCGCTCCACCAGGTCCACCGGCAGGCCGTACAGGTTGCACTGGGCCGGGTGCTTGAGCCAGTGGCCCCGGTAATAGTTGCTGATGCGGGCCACCTGCTCATCCAACTCGCCCCCGACGCTCTCGGCCAGGAACTCGCGGACGAAGGTGTCTTTGGTGAAGGAGACATGCGGTCCCTCGTCAAAGGTGAAGGCCAGGCTCTCATTCCCCCTGCCTGGAGAGGGGAGGGTAAAGCTGGTGGCGTGGCCGCCGGCGTAGTGGTTGCGCTCATACACGCGCACGTCCCTCCAGCCGCCCTGCCTCAGAAAATAGGCGGTGGAGAGACCGGCCAATCCGCCACCGAGTATGACCACACGCCTAGACATTTACCCTGCTTGTCCCCCCGATTGCTCCTTATCCCGCAGGAAGCGCTGTAAGAACTCGTTCAGGCCCGGCGGAGCCTCCCCCAACAGGCGCTCCAGCTTATCTGTCCTCAGCCCGGCTTTGAGCGGGCGCGGCGCCCGTTGCCCCAACTCGGCCGTGGGGGTGGGCAGAATAAGCGTCGGGTCCAGGCCCAGCGCACTCGCTAATGCCTTACCCAACGCAGCGCGGGTCATCCAGTCCCTGCCGACCACATTGAACACGCCTCGCGCTTCCATTTCAACCAGGCGGACGCTCACCTCAGCCACATAGCCGGCCAATGTAGGGTTGCACCACTGATCGTCGGGCACACGCATCGTCTGTCCCGCCCCCAGCCGTTCCCACACCTGCATGGCGAAGTTGCGCAGGCCAGGGTTCCAACTGAACACCGCTGTCGTGCGGATGATGAGGTGATCGGGGACCAGCGACCGAATGATCTCCTCCCCCTCCCACTTTGTCCGCCCATAGATGTTCAAGGGATCAACCGGGGCATCCTCGGCATAAGGCCCGGCCTGCCCATCAAAGAGATAGTCGGTGGAGTAAAATACCAGCTTCACGCCCAACCGGGCCGCCGCCAGGGCCACGTTCCTCGTCCCCGCCACGTTAACAGCATAAGCCACATCAGGATGGTCTTCGTAGTAGTCCACGCCCCCCGGCGCGATCACCGCCAGGAAGACTACTTCTGGATGCACCCTATCCAGACAGCGCTCTACCGCCTCCCGATCACGAACATCCAGGGGCAGCGCCCCCGCGAGCGGGCGAGAGCGATACGTGCCGACGCCGGTCGCGCCGGCCTGCGCTAATGCCCCTAACAGCGCCCCGCCGATCTGTCCCGAAGCCCCCAGCACCAGTGCCTTCATGACCAAATTACCCCTACCTCTAGCGGTGTTTCAGCGCCCAATCGTAGGGGATTTTGTCAGTGAAGGGCTCCATGCGCACAATCTCCTCCGGATCGTGTGGCTCTGTGGCACAGTTCGCCACGATGGCTGGCGTCACTCCGATCCCCTTGAAGCCATTCCATACGCCAGGCGGAATGCGCACCAACACGTAATTGCCTTCACCCACGAACAGTTCCATCAACTCCCCTCGTGTCGGCGATCCCTCGCGGTCGTCATACAAAACCAGCTTGATCATCCCCACGATCACAGCGTAGTTCAGCACCATGCGCTTGTGCAGGTGCCAGCCCTTAATGACACCCGGATACACCAGGGAGAAATAAATCTCACCGAAGCGCTCAAAGTGCGGGTCATCGCAGCGCAGCATATGCATGATCTTGCCGCGCTCATCGGGAATTTGTTTGAGCGGATGAATCATGACCCCATCAATCATGCTGTTCCATCCCCCAGGAATTCACGATACCAGCGAATAGTCTCCTGCAGCCCCTCCTCTAAACTGTACCGCGGTCGCCAGCCCAGGAGCGTCCGCGCCCTGGCCGCCGACAGGTACTGGTTACGTATCTCCCCTTTCGCCTGGTTCTGGATGATCGGCTGGATGTCCTCACATCCCATCAGCCTCTGAATGACCCGCACCATGTCCAGCACGGTCATGGGCGATTCCAGGCTGAAGTTGAATGCCTGGCCACGCACACGCTCATCCTCCAGGCATTCAGCCAGATACATATAAGCCCGCACCGCGTCCTTGACATAGATATAATCGCGCACGTAGGTCCCATCACTGCGAATGACCGGTGGCTGCCTGCGCAGGAAGGCGCGAATGGTCTCGGGCACCAGGCGGCTCCAGTTGAGATCGCCGCCACCGTATACATTGCCGCAGCGCGCAATCGCCACGGGCAACCCATACGTATGGTGATAGGCCTGAGCGATGAGATCGGCGCAACTCTTAGAGACCTCATAGGGACCACGGCCCTGCAGGGGCATGCCCTCGGTATAGGGCAGAGTGGGCTGCTCGCCATAAGCCTTATCACTGGAGGCGATCACCACCCGCTGCACCCGGTCACGGTGTAAGCGACAGGCCTCCAGCAGGTGATAGGTTCCGCGGATGTTAGATTCAAAGGTAGAAAGCGGGAAGCGCTGGGCCATGCCTACAAGGGGTTGGGCGGCGAGATGGAACACTGTATCCGTCTCGTACTCATTGATCGCCCGTTCCAACGTCCAGAAGTCCTCCAACGCCCCACTGACGACCGAGACCCGATGGATGTCGCCGCTGCGGTATAGCTCGGATTGCGGATCGGCGTCCCGGACCAGGGCAACGACAGATGCCCCCTGAGCCAACAACGCCTTGACCAGCCACGAGCCGACTATGCCCGTCGCGCCGGTGACGAACACCCGGTGTCCGCGCCAGAAGTCGGTTGTTATTCCGCGCTCACCTTCCCCGAAGGCCGACTCAGCTACCATTGGTTGACCATACCCGCCAGGGGGCGCCTTTCGCCCACAGCTCATTGAGCAGGATGAAATCGCGGTACGTGTCCATAGAATGCCAGAAGCCCTCATGGCGGAAGGCCATGATCTGGCGGTCGGCGGCCAGCCGCTCCAAGGGCTCCTGCTCCAGCATCCCGTTCGGGTCCAGATAGTCAAACACGCCCCGGTTGAACACGAAGAAGCCCGCGCTGATCCAGCCGTCCACCTGGGGCTTCTCGCGGAAGCGCACCACCTCATCGTTGCCATTCAGGTCAAGCACCCCATAGCGCGACAGCGGGCGAACAGTGGTCACCGTGGCCAGCCGACCATGTGAGCGGTGGAAGGCCACCAACCTGCCGATATCAATATCGCCCACGCCGTCGCCATAGGTGACCATAAAGGTATCGCCGCTGATGTAGCGCTCAATGCGCTTCACGCGGCCCCCGGTCCCCGTCTCCGCGCCGGTCTCGGCCAGCGTCACGCGGAAGTCCTGCTCCTCGTGCGCACCGTGATAGAGCAGTTGGTGCTTGTTGCCCAGGCAGATGGTGAAGTCGTTGTTCATCGCCTCGTAGTTCAGGAAGTACTCCTTGATCATGTTGCCGCGATAGCCCAGGCACAGGATGAAGTCGCGGAAGCCGTAGTGCGAGTAAATCTTCATGATGTGCCAGAGGATCGGGCGCCCCCCGATCTCCACCAGCGGTTTGGGGCGGTACTCGGTCTCCTCGCGCAGACGTGTGCCTTGACCACCGCATAGGATCACCACAGGAATGGGCATGGGATCACCTCACGTGAAATAAGGGACGAAAGAGGATACCTTCCCGTTTCCTGCCCGGCGATTACGTCCAGCCGCGCCGCCGGATCGCCATCATGCTGGCCAGGAACGAGGAGAAGATCGTCTGCAGGCCGATGACAGAGAGCGTCAGAGCGATGATAGAGAGCCGAACCCCGGCGGGGCTTTCAAAGCGCCCATTCAGCCAGGCGATCAGCAGCGCCAGGTCGGCCACAGCGCCGGCCCCGAAGACCAGTGCCCCCAGCGCAATCCCGCCCTCCATGCGGAAGTGCCGGGTGAACCACTGGATCAGCCGGTCTTCCCCCTGGTCAATGTGGCTGGTCAGCGAGTAGAAACGCCCGATCAACCCCAGGGTGATGATCTGGAAGCCGGCGATGGCCAGCAGGCTGCCCAGGAACATCCAGCGGAAGCCGAAGCTCATCCCGTCAATCTGCAGCGGGCCGAAGGCCAGGAGAAGCTGGGTCAGCAAGCCCAGGGCCATCAGCGCGCCGCCGGGCCAGACGAACAGGTGCGTCGGGCTGTACAGCAGCATGAAGCGCAGGTGGCGCCAGCCGTCGCGCAGCGAGATCAGCTTGGATTCGCCGATGCGCGGGTAGTAAGTGATGGGCACCTCAGTCATCTTCAGCCCGGCCTTGGAGGCGTTGATCACCATCTCCGAGGCGAACTCCATGCCGCCGGTTTGCAGGTGCATGCGCGGATAGGCCGAACGCCGGAAGGCCCGCATCCCGCAATGCGCGTCGCCGATGCCGGTGTGGAAGAACAGGTTGAGCAGGCCCGACAGGATGGGGTTGCCGATATAGCGATGCGACCAACTCATCGCGCCGGGCAGGATGTGGCCCTTAAAGCGATTCCCCATCACCAGGTCGGCGCCGTTGCGCAACGGCGTGAGGAAGCGCTCCAGGTCGTTAAAGTCATAGGTGTTGTCCGAGTCGGCCATGAGGATGTAGCGCCCCCGGGCCTCCTCAAAGCCTTTCATGTAGGCGTAGCCATAGCCCTTCAACGGCTGAAACACCACGCGCGCGCCGTGCTGCGCGGCGATCTGCGGCGAGCCATCGGTGGAGCCATTGTCAGAGACGATGACCTCGCCCTTCAGCCCGTATTTCCGGATCGCGGCCCAGGCCTTGTCCACGCAGATGCCGATGGACGCCGCCTCGTTCAGGCAGGGCATGACAATGGAGACTTCCAGCTCATCAACCTCAGCCGCCTTTTCTTCCACTCCCCAAGGCGCAAATGGTGATGTCCGGACCTCGTTAGAGACGTGCACGCTTCTTTCCCCCTTCCCTTTGTGCGTATGCGCCTGCCCACCCGAGATGTATCAGGTAGGCAATGTTAAAATCCACAATAATCTATGCCGCTACCGCCAAGCGTGGGCGGAACAGGATGTAAGGATGCCCCGATACGGGCAGGATATCAGGACACCTCACAACAGTAATCGGCCTAAAGAGAGGCAGTGCAACCAGCCCGTTTACCGTAGTAGCGCTCCCCCCCCCGTGCTTTGTAGGGTTGCCCTGTGCGACGCCTCTCAGCAACCCCGCGCCCCTGTGCCAATCGGGTGAAGCTTTCTATTTGTGCACCAGTTCACCCACGCAGTATAAGCGAAACTGGTTAGAAAAAAACGGTCAGGCCGTTGAAATTGGGTTAGAAAATGTTAACCCGTTCCCTCCTCTCTCTCCCTGGCGGATAGCTTACCGCGCTCGGCTTAAGAACACTTCAAGCGTTCGTTAAGCGTGTGTTAATTTCGGTCCCGTACCCTCAGAAGAATCGGTTTAGAACAAGCCGATGCTCTGTTGCAAAGGCAACCGTAACCTGAGATGCGCGCGGCTAAAGGCTCCGGGCAAGTTTCCAGCCGCCAGCCTAAAAAACGCGTTGACTTTTCGGCCAGGCTGTCGTACAATGAGGATAGCTTACAATAGAATACAGCGGAGGTGGGGAAGAGACCGACCCAGGGGAGAGCGCACACGCTCCCCCTGTGCAGGCACCGAAGGGGCAAGCCCGGCGGCTGAGTGCGTGGGCCGACGCGGTGAATCTCTCAGGTAAAAGGACCCCGCCTCCGGGCCACTCCCTGGCTCTCGCCAGGTTCCCTGGAAAGCCCTGGGCAGCAGGCGGTGAACAGGCAATGGAGGCCCAATTGCACCAGCACTGGGAACTGACCACTGCATCAGGCACCGAAGGGGCAAACCCCGCCGGGCGGGGCGAATCTCTCAGGTCAGCAACAGGGGACACACAGCTTACGGGCTGCGTGTCCCCATTTCATTTGACACCAGATGAACGACGGGGGACGAAGGCCCTGGGGCATTCATCCTTCGTCCTTCGTCAGCAGAATAAGGAGGGACCATGAACTTTCCAACCGATCTGCGTTACACCAAGACCGACGAATGGGTGCGCCTTGAAGGGGATGAGGCCGTAGTGGGCATCACCGACTACGCCCAGAGCCAGCTCTCCGACATCGTCTACGTGGAGTTGCCTCAGCCTGGCGAACGACGCGCCAAGGGCGAGGCCTTCGGCGTGGTGGAGTCGGTTAAGGCGGCCTCAGACCTGTATATGCCCGCCAGCGGCACGATCACGGCGGTCAACGAACGCCTCTCTGGCGCGCCGGAGTTGGTCAACCAGGACCCCTATGGCCAGGCCTGGATGATCCGCTTTAAGCCGGACAACCCTGCCGAGTTCAACGACCTGCTGGACGCGGCGGCCTATGAGAAGCACTGTGAAGAACGAGCGCATTGACGACGGTAGCCCCTCGGCTATCGTCCAACCGAAGAGGTGTACACCATGAGCTACATTCCCCACACCGATGCCGAACGCCGGCAGATGCTTGAAGTGATCGGCGTCCGACGTATAGAAGACCTGTTTTATGACGTGCCGGAGCGCACGCGCTTCCCCAAGCTGAACCTGCCCCCGCCGCTCTCTGAAATGGAGGTGATGTGGGAGTTGCAGGCGCTCTCGGAGACCAACGCCGATGTGGACCACTACCCCATCTTCCTGGGCGCAGGCGCCTACAACCACTTCATCCCCAGCACGGTGGACTATGTCCTCAGCCGCGGGGAGTTCTACACGGCCTACACGCCCTACCAGCCGGAGATCAGCCAGGGCACGCTCCAGGCCATGTTTGAGTACCAGAGCCTGATCGTGAACCTGACCGGCATGGAGGTGTCCAACGCCTCCCACTACGATGGCGCCACCTCCCTGGCCGAGGCGGTTATCCTGGCGCTGAACGCCTCGCGGCGGCAGCGCCGCAAAGTGCTCCTGTCGCCTGCCATCCACCCGGAGTATCGCCAGGTGGTGCGCACCTACACCCAGGGCATGGGCCTCACCGTGACCGGCGATGAGGACCCGACGGCGGCCCTGCCGCAATTGCTCAGCCAGTTGGACGAGAACACCGCCTGCCTGTGCCTCCAGGTGCCCAACTTCTTCGGCGAACTGGAGGAGGTGCAGGGCGTGGCCGAGGCCGTGCATAACGCCGGGGCGCTGTTCGTTGTCGTCTGCGATCCCATCTCGCTGGGCCTGTTTCAACCGCCGGGCGCGTACGGCGCGGATGTCGTCGTGGGCGAAGGGCAGCCGCTGGGCATCCCGCTCAGCTTCGGCGGGCCGTACCTGGGCTTCTTCGCTACGCGCATGGAGCACGTCCGCCGCATGGCCGGGCGGCTGGTCGGCGAGACGGTGGACATGCAAGGGCGGCGCGGCTACGTGCTCACGCTCTCCACACGCGAGCAGCACATCCGCCGCGAAAAAGCCACCTCCAACATCTGCACCAACCAGGGGCTGATGGCCCTGGCCGCGGCGGTCTACCTGTCCACGATGGGCCGCTGCGGCCTCAGGCAGGTGGCCGAACTGTGCTACCACAAGGCACACTACGCCGCGGCGGAGATCGCCAAGCTGGAGGGCTACGCCGTGGTGACAAAGCGCCCCTTCTTCAAGGAGTTCGTAGTGCGCTGCCCGCGCCCTGTGGCCGAGATCAACCGTGAACTCCTGGACGACTACGGCATCATCGGCGGCTTTGACCTGTCCATTCACTACCCGCATCTCGCCAACCACATGCTGGTGTGCGTCACCGAGATGAACACGCGGGAGGAGATAGACGAGTTCGTCCAGGCGCTGGCCGAGGTCGGCGAGGGATAGGAGGGGGTTGCCATGACAGAGCCAACCATCTATGAACTGAGTTCGCCGGGGCGCTGCGGGGTGACTCTGCCCCAGCCGGATGTGCCCCTGGCCGAACTGCCCCACGAGTGGTTGCGTGAGGCCCTGCCCCTGCCGGAAGTCAGCCAGGCCGACCTGGTGCGCCACTATGTGCACCTGTCGCAGATGAACTATGCGGTGGACATCGGCTTCTATCCCCTGGGGTCGTGCACCATGAAATACAACCCCAAGGTGAATGAGCAGGCTGCCCGCCTGCCCGGCTTTGCCCGCACGCATCCCCTCCAGCCCCTGGAGAGCGTCCAGGGCAACCTGCAACTCATGTACGAGTTGCAGGAATGGCTCAAGGAGATCGGCGGCTTCGCCGGGTGTAGCCTGCAACCTGCGGCCGGTGCGCATGGCGAGCTTTCCGGCGTGCTCATGATGCGCAAGTATCACCTGGACCGGGGGGACACAGGGCGCACCAAGATCCTCATCCCCGATTCGGCGCATGGCACGAACCCGGCCTCCACCACCATGAGCGGCCTGCAAATGGTGGAGTTGCCCTCCGATGAGCGCGGCAATGTGGACCTGGAAGCGTTGCGCGCCGCCTGCGGCCCGGACGTGGTCGGTATGATGCTGACCAACCCGAACACGCTGGGGCTGTTTGATGAGCACATGGAGGAGATCAGTGCACTGGTGCATGGCTGCGGTGGCCTGCTGTACGGCGATGGCGCCAACCTGAACGCGCTCCTGGGCATCTCCAAGCCGGGCGATCTGGGCTTTGACGTGATGCACTATAACCTGCACAAGACCTTCTCCACGCCTCACGGCGGCGGCGGCCCCGGCTCCGGGCCGGTGCTGTGCTCGGCGGAACTGGCCCCGTACCTCCCCGGCCCGATTGTGGCCATTGACGAAGCGGCCTCGGATGAGGACAACGTGGTGTATAAACTGGTCATGCCGGAGAAGAGCATTGGGCGGGTGCGCGCCTTTTACGGCAACTTCGGCATGTTCGTGCGGGCCTATGCCTACATCCGCATCCTCGGCCCGGAGGGCCTGCGCGCGGTGAGTGAGCACGCCGTGCTCAACGCCAACTACCTGCTGGCGCGGCTGCGGGGCACCTATCCCGTGCCCTACGACCGCATCTGCAAACACGAGTTTGTGATTGAGGGGCGGATTGAGGGGGCGCCCACCGTGCGTGCGCTGGACATCTCCAAGCGGCTGATTGACTACGGTTTCCATCCGCCGACGAACTACTTCCCGCTCATCGTGCGCGAGGCGCTGATGATTGAGCCGACGGAGACGGAGAGCAAGGAGACGTTGGATGCCTTCGCCGAGGCGCTGCTGCGCATTGCCGAGGAGGCGCGCACGGACCCGGAGCTTTTGCACACTGCGCCGCACAAGGCCCCCGTCTCGCGCCTGGATGAGGTCCGCGCCGCCCGCGAACTGGTGTTGTGCGCCCGACCGGTGGGCGCGGACTAAGGGAAAAGATCGGGGGAGAGGTCACCCCCTCCCTAACCCTCCCCTATCCAGGGGAGGGAAGCAGGGCAGGTCTGAGACCCGCTTCTACCCAATCCACCTCGCGTCAGCGTAGGGGCGACCCGGCAGGTCGCCCCTGCGGCTCTCCTTCAATATTCCTTCTGCAGTATCGCAATTTATATAGAATTTTGGGACGCTTTTGGGACGCTGATGTGCTATTGTCTGTGTATGGGGAGAAGAGCCATCCGGCAGGCTGCGCCGCCCGCGACCCGGTAGTCCCCCTTGCCTGGCTCCCCCCGCGCGCTCAAAGGAGCGCTCGCGCCTTCGGCGGCGGCGCAGCCTGCTTCATGGATGCACCTACGGTGGCGGGGTGTTGACCTCGCAGGTTTCCGAAACCTGCGAGGTCTGTATAAAGGGGCGACGGGTTGGAACGCGCCCAACCCGTCGCTGGCGATGGATGTGTCTGGTGCTTGTCGGGAGTCTGCGCCTATCTTCTCGCTAGCCTCGTCTCCTTATCAACGTCCAACGAATCCGATCCTGTACCCCTTTGAGCGCTTCAGGATGCTCACCGTCGTGACATCCCGGCTCAGCTTTCTGCGCCTTACTATAGCGCAGAAAACACCCGGCGAGGCATTGTATTGGGTTTAGCTTGGGTTCAGATTCTGGACTGAGGGCCATTACGGGGCCACCGCCACCAGGCGGTACAACACCCCGTCAAAGGTGGTGATATACAACTCCCCGGCTTCGTCCTCGCCGAAGGAGCTGATGGACAGGTCGGTATCCAGGAGCAGGGTGCTCTGCCAGGTGCCCGCCGGGCTGGGGGCCAGCGCCCAGATCTGGCCGCCGCAGTAATCGGCGTAGAAGTAGCCCCCCACCATCGCAGGGTAGGCCCGGCCGCGATACACGTAGCCACCGGTCACGGCGCAGGTGCCATTCTCGTGCGTGGGGTACTCCGCAATGGGCATCTCCAGGCCGGTCGGGTCACAGGCCGCGTTGCGGAAGCAATGCCCGCCTTCCATGATATTCCAGCCGTAGTTTTGGCCGCCCGGACTGCCCGCCCGTTGCAGGTCAATCTCTTCCCACGAGCTTTGGCCGACATCGCCGATGTACAGGTCGCCTGTGGCCCGGTCAAAGCTATAGCGCCAGGGGTTACGCAGGCCCAGCGCCCAGATCTCCGGCCGCGTCGTGGGGTCGTTGACGAAGGGGTTATCCGGTGGGATGCCGTAGGGGTCGCCGCTGTCCACGTCAATGCGCAGCATCTTGCCGAGCAACGCCCCCCGGTTTTGGGCGTTCCGCTGGGGGTCGCCGGCGGAACCGCCATCGCCCGTGCCGATCCACAGCTTCCCATCTGGGCCGAAGGCCAGCATCCCCCCGTTGTGATTGGGGTAAGGCTGATCGATCTTGAGGACCAGCCTGGCGCTGTTCGGGTCGGCGGTGGCGCCATCAGGCCGGGCCGTGTAACGGGCGATGACCGTATCTCCGTTCAGGTCCGTGTAGTTGACAAAGAACTGGCGATTGGCGGGGTAATTCGGGTGGAAGGCCAGACCCAACAGCCCCTGCTCGCTCCCCCGCGATCCCACGATGGAGGTGATGTCCAGGAAGGGCGTCTCGCGCAGCGCCCCGTTGGAGACGACCCGAATGGTCCCGCGCTTTTCCACGATGTAGATATCGCCGCTGCCGTCGCCGGCGTGCGTGGCGAAGAGTGGCAGGTTCAGGCCGGTGACGACCGGCACGAGGTCCAGTCGGAAGGCGCGCGGGTTGAAGCCCGCCGACGTGGGCGTGGGCGGTGGCGTGGCCGTTACACGGGTCGGCTCAGGCGATGGCCGCAGGGCTGTCGCGGTCGGGCTGCTCACCTCGCCTCCTCCTTCTAAGGGGGGAGGGGGGAACGTAGGCACCGCCGGGGTGGGCCGGGCGGTGGGGGGCAGCAGCGCGGGCGTCGGCGTGGGCTGGCCAGATTGGCAGGCCACAAGCGCCCCCAGTGCAAGCGCCAGGCACGCGCCCAGGATGCTGCCTCTGGCCAAGGGGGGATGAGCGATCATGAAAACAATTATAACCGCTCTTGGCACAAGCGAGTACTGTATGGCCCAGTACCGGGCTTTGGCCTGGTTGGGGAGCATGTCACCGCACGCGCAGGCTGTGCACTTCCTCCGAGCGCAACAGCAACGACAGGCCCAGGTACACGCCCCCGCCCAGGGCCACACCCGAGGCCACCATCCAGGGGTCAGAACGGACAGGCAGCCAGGTCGCGCTGGCGAGCACAACCAGGGCCATGCCCAGGGCCGCCACGCTGGCGCGCGCCAGCGTCGCCAGGGTGCGGCGGCCCTCCAGCCCGCCTAACCGCTTGCGGATCAGCCAGACGAGTACCAACGTCTCTACGCTCGCGGCAATGCTGTTCGCCAACGCCAGGCCACCATGCGGAAACAGGCCGAGGGGCCTGAAGACCTGGATCAGCGTCAGGCTCAAGACGATGTTCAGGCCCATCGCGCCCGCCCCCACCACGACCGGCGTACGCGTGTCGTGCATGGCGTAGAACGCACGAACCAGGACCTCCAGTGCCGAGTGGCCGACCAGGCCCAGCGCATACAGGCCCAGTGCCCAACTGGTGAGCGCGGTGGAACGCGCATCAAACTCCCCCCGCTGGAACAGGAAGCGGATCAGGGGGTCGCGCAGCAGGATCAGGCCGAGCGAGGCCGGGATCGCCAGGAAGAGCACATTGCGCAATATCGTTGCCAGCGTGTGCCGCATCTCGTCCAGCCGCCCCTGCGCCACCAACGTCGCCAGCGTGGGGAAGGCCGCGGTGGCGGCGGATTGAGCGATCACGGCCTGGGGGAGCAGGAAGATCATCCAGGCCAGGGTCAACGCCGACAGGCTGCCCGCCTCCAGGCCGCTGGCCAGGATGGTGGTGACCTGGAAATTGAGCTGGACAACCGCCACGCCGAGCATCCGCGGCAACATCAGCCGGGCCACCTCATGGAGTTGGGGGTCATTCAGCCCCAGGGTGGGGACATACTGCGCGTTGCGTCCCTTCAACCCGATCAACTGGATGGCCAAATGCAGGGCCGCGCCCAATACAACGCCGAAGGCCAGCCCGCGAACGCCCATCCCCGGCAGGGGCGCCAGGAAGACGGCCCCGATCATGATGCCGACGTTGTACAGGATAGGGGCAATGGCGGGCAGGAGGAAATGCTGGTGGGCGTTTAGGATCGCGCTGAGCAGGCCGCTCAGCCCAAACAGGATGGGCGAAAGCAACATCACCCGCATCAGGTGCACGGTCCACACCTGCTGTGATGGGCTGAACCCTGGGGCAACGACCGTAGCCACCAGCAACGGCGCCGCCACTGCCAGGAGGAGTGCGCCGCAGATCAGGATGATCAGGACCAGATTGGCCACCGCGCTGGCGAGCCGCCAGGCCCCCAGGCGGTCGCCACGTGCTAACGCAGCCGTGAAAGTGGGCAGGAAGGCCGAGGCCAGTGCGCCACCCGCCACGAGCGTGAATAAGAAGTCCGGCAGGCGGAAAGCGGCCCAATAGGCGTCCAGTTCGGCGCTGGTGCCAAACGCCTGGCTGACGACGATCTGGCGGGCCAGGCCGACCAGGTTGCTGAGGATATAGGCCGCCATAATCACCAGCGCGGCCCGGGCGATCTGATGAGGGGGCAGCCCTCTGTGCTCGCTCATGCAGCAGAGAAGTATAGCAGAGAGTGCCCAGAAGGGGGAGACCCCCCAGGCCGCGTTGGATGGTCGCTATCATCGCACATAACGGAAATGCACCCGACTTTAGGGAAAAGGTTGACTTGGCATAAGAGAGTGACTATAATCTGAACTATCCTCATCACATGAAGGCGGGCAGATGGCACTTAAAGGCAACCTGCGCGATTTTCCCATCGCCAACCTGCTGGGCCTGATCCGCTCGGCACGCAAAACCGGCACCCTCACGGTGGAACGCGCTGGTCAGGCCGCGCGCCTGGCCTTCCAGGAGGGCCAACTGATCCACGCGGCCTATACCGGGCAGGATGACTTCTTGGGCGTCCTGGAGGGGGCCGGTGTCCTCAGCCGCGAACAGGCGCTGGCTGTGCTCCCCGGCTCGCCCGAAGCCGGCGACAAGGAACTGGCCCTCATGCTCATCAGCGCGGGGCTTGCCACCCAGGAGGTCATCCTCCGCACCGTGCGCGCGCACACCCTAGACATCGCCTGTGAGGTGCTCGCCTGGCTGTCCGGCGAGTTTCGTTTTGAGGACGGCGAACTGCCCTCCGAGGGCCAGATCACCACCCTGCTGGATATGCAGGAGGTCATGGCCGAGGCGCAACGCCGCCAGGAGGAGGCCCGGCGGGCCCAGGCACCTCCGCCCGACCCACAGGCGCGTTTCCGCATCGCCCCTGTGCCGCCGCAGCCCCAGCCCACCTTACCCGCGGAGGCCTGGCGGCTGCTTCCCTTCGTGGACCCGCGCAATACGGTGCGGCAAATTGCCCAGGCTGCCCATGTGGACGAGGCCCAGGCCCAACGCATCCTGCGTGACCTCCACCGGGCGGGGGTGATTGAACCGGAGCCGTGACCGCTGTCTCCACGTCCCCCGCCGAGCGCCACGTAGCGACTCCCCTGGCCTCGCTGGCCGCGCTCAGCCGCATCCTCAGCGCTGCCCCCGATCTCAACGCTGCATTCCAGCTGGCTCTGGACGAGGCCCTGCGCGTCACGGCGGCTCGCTGCGGTCACTTATACCTGATCCCCGATGGCGATACGCTCTTCCAGCGCATCGTTCGCGGTTGCCCCCTCTCCCCTCACATACGGCAGGAGGGAGAGGCTTCTGATCCCCTGGAGGTGGAGGTCCTCACCAGCGGAGAAACGCGGCTGATCGCCGACCTGGAGGGGACGGGCAAGCAGGATGCGCCGGTCCATGCCGGGGTGCGCTCTGCGCTGATCGTCCCCTTGCTGAGCGGCGCACGGGCCATCGGCGTGCTCCACCTGCACAGTCCCCACCCCCACGCTTTTGATGCCAGCCTGATCGGTTACGCCGAGGCCCTGGCCGCGCAGGTGGCCCTGGTGGCCGACACCGCCCGGCGCACCCAGGCGCTGGAACGCATCGCCGAGAGCCGCATGAACGAACTGGGCGAAGCCAACCGCGCCCTGACCCAGGAGCACGCCCGGCTGGAAACGCTGCTGCGCATCACCTCCGAACTGTCCGTCAGCCTGGACCTGGACCTGGTGCTTAACCGCACCCTGAACCTGGTGAACGCGGCTGTCAAGGCGCAACAGGGGGGTATCTTCCTGAGCGACCCGGCCAGGGAGGGCGGGCAGTGGGCCATAGGCAGCGGCCCCTGGGCGATGGAATACAGCCAACTCCTGGTCAACTGGGCGATGGAGCAACGCCAGGCCATCGTCGTACCCGATCTCGCCCAGGCGCCGCGCTGGCTGCCGGAGGGCCGGAGGCCACCTTATCGCTCAGCCATGGCCGTGCCCCTCATCGCCACCGGCGATGTGCTGGGGGCGCTTGTCCTGCTGCACAGCGAAGCGGGCGCGTTCAGCGCCGATGACCTGCGTCTGGTGCGGGCCGCTGCCAACCAGGTGGCCACCGCCATCAACAACGCAGAACTCTACCGCCTGATCCGTGACCAGGCCGAACGGCTGGGCCAGATGCTGCGCGAGCAGCACATGGAGGCGGCCAAGAACCGCGCCATCCTGGAGGCGATTGCCGATGGGGTTATGGTGGCCGATGCGCATGGACGGATCACCCTGTTCAACGCGGCGGCGGAGCGCATTCTGGGCCTGAGCCGTGGGCACATGCTGGGCCACTCCACCGATGAGTTCCTGGGGCTGTTTGGCGGCGGGGCGCGCTCATGGACCGAGGCGATCTATCAGTGGGCACGGGAGGCGGCACCGCGCCACGAGGGCACCTTCCTGGCCGAACGGCTGGACATTGAAGGGCGCACCGTCAGTGTGCATCTGGCGCCGGTGTTCATGGGCGAGGAGTTCATCGGCTCGGTCTCGGTGTTCCGCGACATCTCCAAAGAGGTGGAGGTGGACCGGCTGAAGAGCGACTTCGTCTCTACGGTGTCGCACGAACTGCGCACGCCGCTGACGGCGATCAAAGGCTACGCGGAACTGTTGCTCATGGGCGCCGCCGGGTCGGTGAGCGAGCAGCAACGCAGGTTCCTCAGCATCATCCAGAGCAACGCCGACCGGCTTACCCTGCTCGTCCATGACCTGCTGGACCTGTCGCGGATCGAGAGCGGGCGCATCGGCCTGTCCTTGATGCCGCTGAACCTGGAGCCGATCATCCGCCGGGTGATCGCCCTGGTTAACGGGCGCAAAGCCCAGGAGGGCAAGATCATCTGGATCGGGGTGGAGGTGGCCCCGGACCTGCCGCCGGTTTTGGCCGACGAGACACGGGTGACGCAGATCCTCATGAACCTGGTGGACAACGCCTACAACTACACGCCGGTGGGCGGCCAGATCCTCATCCGGGCGCGGGCGCTGGAAGGGGCGGTGGAAGTTAGCGTGATAGACACGGGCATCGGCATCTCCCGCGAAGACCTGCCGCACATCTTTGAACGCTTCTACCGGGGGAATGACCCGGTGGTGCAGCGCATCCCCGGCACAGGCTTGGGCCTGGCGATTGTGAAGCACCTGGTGGAACTGCACGGGGGGCACATCTGGGTGGATAGTGAGCCGGGGGTGGGGAGCACCTTCCGCTTCCTCTTGCCTACGCCCTGATGGGACGACGGACGACGGACGAGGAACGGCGGCCAGAGGAGGCGCTGAGCTGGCTGGCTGAAGCGCCTCTGTTTCAGGGCCTGAGCCTTGCAGAGCACCAGGCGGCACTTCAGGCTGCCCGGCGCCGTCAGGTCAGGCGCGAGGCGTTCTTCTTCCAGCAGGGCGACCCCGCCAGCGCGCTGTATGTGCTCACGGCGGGGCGTGTCAGGTTGACCCAGGTGACCCCCGAAGGCGATCAGGTCATCCTGCATCTGGTCCACCCCGGCGAGATGTTCGGTGGCATCGCTGTCCTGGGTGACGCCACCTATCCGGTCTCGGCCCAGGCGCTGGAGGACTGCCAGGCGCTGGCCTGGGACGGGGAGGGCATGGCGGGGCTGATGGAACGCACTCCCCGCCTGGCCCTCAACGCGCTGCGCCTGCTGGCCGGGCGCGTTCAGGAACTGCAAGACCGCGTGCGCGAACTGGCCACCGAACGCGTGGAGCGGCGCGTGGCCCGGACGCTGCTGCGCCTGGCGCGGCAGGCAGGGCGCAAGGTGGAGAACGGCGTATGGATTGACCTGCCTTTGTCGCGCCAGGACCTGGCGGAGATGACCGGCACAACGCTATTTACAGTGAGCCGTGTCCTCAGCCGCTGGGAACAGCAGGGCCTGGTGGAGGCCGGGCGCGAACGGGTGCTGATCCGCTTCCCGCACGGCCTGGTGCGCATCGCCGAGGACCTGGACTGAGAACCTATAAAATATCACCCTGAGCGCAACCAGGCTCGCCCCCTCCCTCACTCTCCCCCATCCAGGGGGAGGGTCGGGGTGGGGGGCATGTCACCCCTCTCTGCCCCTCCCCCCTCTGTGGGGGAGGGGGAGGGTGGGGGGTAGGGGGCGCACGGCCATGCGCCCCTACGTTCCGCATGATATTGTTTGCTCCATCGCAAAGACTGGCCTTACCACTGCGTGTAAACTTGAGGATGGTGTTTTGCAACCTGAGTGGGCTGAAATGGCATCCCGACAGCTTGCGCCTGACCTGAGGGTGGCCGAGGTGCTGAGCCGCTGGCCGCAGACAATGCCGGTGTTCTTCCGCCACCGCATGCTGTGCGTGGGCTGTGCCATGGCGCCTTTTGAGACGCTGGCCGATGTGGCCGCGATCTACGGCCTGGACCTGGACCAGTTCTTCAGCGAACTGGAGCACACCATTGCGCTGGAGGGGGAGCTTTGATGAACGTCAAGACGACATTAGATGTGCGCTCGGTTCCGCCGCCGCAGCGGCACCCCCTGATCTTCCAGACGTTTGAAGGCTTGCAGCCGGGCGAGGCCTTCATCCTGGTCAACGACCACGATCCCAGGCCACTTTATTACCAATTTAAGTTTGAACGTGAAGGGGAGTTCGCCTGGGACTACCTGGAGCAAGGGCCGGAAGTGTGGCGGGTGCGTATTGGCAAAAGTGGCGGTGACCCCGTTGCGTAGCCGTTTCCTGCTGATCGCCAGCGTTGCCCTGGTGCTGTTGGCGGGGCTATGGGCCGGGCTGGTGCGCCTGGGTTGGGGCTGGCCGCCCTTGCTGGCCAGCCTGCCTGCCGCGCATGGCCCGCTGATGGTCGGCGGCGTGCTGGGGACGCTGATCGCGCTGGAACGGGCTGTGGCGCTGGGCCGCCGCTGGCCCTACCTGGCGCCCGCGCTCACGGCGTTGGGCGCGCTGGCGACGCTGATCGGCATCCCCGGCGCTCTCGGCCCGCTGTTCATCACCCTGGGCAGCCTGGGCCTGGTGGCCATCTTTGCCGTGATCGTCCGCTGGCCGCCTGCGCTGTTTAGCGCTACGATGGGGTTGGGTGCGCTGGCCTGGTTTGTGGGCAATGGCCTGTGGCTGGCCGGGCGGCCCATCCCCAATGTGGTGGCCTGGTGGGTGGGTTTCGTCGTGCTGACCATCGCCGGGGAGCGGCTGGAACTGGGCCGCCTGTTGCGCCCGCCGCGCTTTGCGCAGGTCGCCTTCGTCGCAGCCCTCGCCCTTCTCCTGATCGGCCTGCTCCTCTCCATCCTGGCGCTCAGGCTGGGGATGGGCCTGAGCGGGGTCGCGCTGATCGCGCTGGCGCTGTGGCTGGGGCGCTATGACATCGCCCGCCGCACGGTGCGTCAGCCCGGGCTGACGCGTTTTATCGCCCTCAGCCTGCTCTCCGGCTATGGTTGGCTGGGGGTCGGCGGCCTGCTCTGGCTGATCTTCGCCGGGGCCACAGCCGGCCCGTTGTACGATGCGCTGGTCCACACGGTTTTCCTGGGCTTTGTGTTCGCCCTGATCTTCGGGCACGCGCCTATTATCCTGCCGGCGTTGTCCGGGCGCCAGGTGGCCTTCTGGCCCACATTCTATGGTCATCTGGCTTTGCTCCACGCCTCGCTCGTCCTGCGCGTCATCGGCGACCTGGGGGGGTGGGTCGGGGTGCGCCAGTGGGGTGGGCTGCTCAACGCGTTGGCGCTTGTGGTGTTTCTGGCGAACACAGTGCGCGCTATCCAAAGCAGTCGCCATGCCTCCTCTGACACGCTGGTTCGTTAAAACCTCGCTGATCTACCTGATTGCTGCGCTGGTGCTCGGCGTCGTCCTGATGGCCCAATCGGGGCTGGGCCTGGCCGTGCCTGTCGCCTCCCTGGGGCCGGTGTATTTCCATACCTTCATGCTGGGCTGGGTAACCCAACTCATCTTCGGCGTGATCTACTGGATGTTCCCCAAATATTCGCGGGAAAAGCCGCGCGGGAGTGAGGCGCTGGGCTGGGCCACCTATATCTTGCTCAACGTTGGGCTGGTCTTGCGCGCGCTGGGCGAGCCGCTCAACGCCACCTGGCCTGAGGCGGGCTGGGGCGGGCTGCTGGCGGTGTCCGCTGTAGCGCAGTGGCTCGCCGGGCTGGCCTTCGTGGCCAATACCTGGGGGCGGGTGAAGAAATGACGGAAGACGGGGGGCAGAGCACGGATTAACCTCGGTCGGTATTCGCTATGCCGCGTCTCAGTGTCTGGTGCGTGCGCGCTGCGCTGATTTACCTGCTGGTGGGGTTCAGCTTCGGCGCCTTGCTGCTGTTTCATAAGGGGGTGCCCCTGCATCCGGCGCTGTGGCGCCTGCTGCCGGCGCATGTGGAATTTGTGCTCTTCGGCTGGACGGTGCAGTTGGCCATGGGGGTGGCCTTCTGGATTCTGCCGCGCTTCCCCCAAGGCCCGGAGCGGGGCGACGAGCGGCCTGCCTGGGTTGCCCTGGGCCTGCTCAACCTGGGCGTGCTCCTGGCGGGCCTGGGCGGGGCGCTGGGGGCGCCCATGCCCATCCTGCTGCTGGGGCGTCTGGCGGAGGCGATGGCGGCGGCGGCCTTCACCCTCCACGCCTGGCCGCGCGTCAGGCCGCTGTTCTATTAGCGGTCAGCCTGAAGCTGACCGCTGGCCACTGTTATTACAAGTCTGTGCAAAGGTCAGTGAACCCCGCCCCTTGGGTGCCGCCCAACGGCTAGCGCCTCACCTGTGGCGGCCGTTGGGTCACCTCTTGCATATGAACAGCCTGCCGATAGGCCGGCATCAGGGGCAGGCGCGTGTTAGCCGAACCAGGCCACAAGCTCAGGTGAGGTCTAGGCGAAACGTAAACATAATGGGGGCATCGTCCGCTTCGGTGCCACTCTGGGATTGGCACAGACGTATCGCCGCTGTGTTGTCACATTCCATCAGCACCCATGCCTCACGGCATCCCAATCCCCTTGCGACCCCGAATAGGGCGTCGAGAATGGCCTTGGCAAGGCCACGTCCCTGGTACTCCGGTGAAACCCCGACCTCGTTGATCCACATTTCGGGGCTGGGCTTATCGGGATGAAGATAATGTACTGCCGATGCAAAGCCCACCACCCCCCCTTCATTAACAGCCACTACGATGTGATGATGCGGGTCCGAAAGGAACTCCGCTACTGCTGGTTAGTGGAGGGGTCATCGAAAACGCCCTGGGCAATGTGTTCAAGAACCGTACGATCACCAGGGCCAAGCACCTTTAACTCGAAGGACAAACGGTTACCTCCCGTCCGGCTAATGGCTGGCGTATCACCTGCGCCGCGAAGCGCAGCGGAGCGGCGTCAGGTGCAAGCGCGTGTTGAGCGGTGAAGATATGGCAACATCTGGACTGCACATTGATCTACCTAGCAATCTTGAACCCGAATATCGGTGTCTGTAACACCCCCCAAAGCCTGATCCACATAGGCAACATCATCTCCATCGCTCGGGCGGCGCTGAGGTCACCAAGGTCGATCACCGATTCCCAGCCGAACCACTCCTTCAGGATGCGCACGACTACTGCCTTCGCTTCGGGGTCATTCCCACAGATGAACATATCCTGCGCGCCTGCCACGAGCGCGGGGTTCACCATCACCGTGCAGGTTACGGTATTCAGTGTCTTGACGACCCTGGCTTCGGGAAACGCCCGCTGAATCTGCTCGCCCAGCGAATCCGTGTTGCAGACCGCCAACGAGGGTGGCATGCCACGAGAAAAGTCCAGCGGGTTCGCCACATCAATCACAATTTTCCCTTTGAGGTTCGCTGCACCAGCCCGCTCTAGCGCCTGCAGGGAAGCGACTCCGGCGGTGCAATTGAACAGAAGCTCCCCGAACTTGGCGGCGTCGGCAAAGGTCCCTTGCGATGCTCGCGGGCCATTGGCCGCTACCCATTGAGCGGCTTTCTCATTGTCCACCGTACGGGAGCCCATGCGCACTTCGTGCCCAAGCTGAATGAGCATCGAGCCGATTGTTTGTCCGACCATGCCTGTGCCGAGGATTCCGATGTTCATTGCGCACTCCTTTCGCTAGCCGCCCAACGAAAAAGCTCAGCCGCCCGCCGATAAGCGGGTCGGCTGCAGCGGGTGTTAGGCGGCATGACGTCTGCACTTTCTCATCGTCTTCGATAAATCTCTCGGCGGTGACCGATCGCGTGAATCACTATGGCCTCTTCATCCCAAAGCACTTCATAAATGACACGATAATCACCTACACGGAGCTTGTAGAATCCCACAAGGTCACCGGTCAATGCCTCAAGGCGAATCGCATCCAGGTTCGCAGCCAGCCAGTTGATGCGCTGAACGATGCGACGCCCTGTGGGCTTGTCTAATCGCTCTAGATCCCGAGATGCTGCTTCCAGGATGCGGACGCGATACTTGGCCATTACTCTAAACCAAGGCGCCGAGTCACTTCTTCAAACGGCTCCCCGCGTTCACCACCAGCTACCGCTTCCTTTTGACGGAGCAGCCTGTCACGGATAGCTTTTCGAATGGGTAAACCCTCATCGGGATCACCAAGCAACTCGAGCAGCTTTTGCTCAACAATCGTTTCGATCATTTCTCGAAGCTCATCTTTTGTCATCTGTGCTACTGTAGCCATCCTACCCTCCATAGACCCGGATTTTGCTGAGTCGCCTAACGTCCCGCGCATCACCTGCGGCGAGCCGAGCGCAGCGAGGCGAAGCCGTCAGGTGGATGCGCGTGTTAGCCGCCGCTTTATTTTTCAGACAACCAGTTCGACAAGTTCCGCTTCACACGATATAGACGTTCTTGAGAAATTTCACCAATTGCGCCGAGAAGAATTTCTCCAGCAACAACCGCTAACCGTCCAGCTCGAATAACGCTTGCGACTTTCAACCCGCTCTGCTCAAAATCTTCATCACCTTCTTTGACAATCTCATCAAACCCCGCAACATATTGGCGAGTTTGTGAAGAAATCATGCAAATCAGCCAGTCATCACACTCGCCAGGCAATTTTCCCAGCAAAAGAGCAGGGCGCAATTTACCTTCTTCAAGGTCGGTTTGAGGAAACCGAAAGACAACAACTTGCCCCGCTTTTTTCATGCAAAACTCACCCGTATATCTGAGAGACTATACAAATCTGGTTCGTCTTCCATATCTCGCATTGCCGAGGACAACGATAAGGAAGTCCAATCCCGTTTTTCCTGCTGTTCAGCCTTCATAAGTAAGTACTGAACAAAATCAAATAACTCTTCCTGAAACGAACGGGGAAGTTTTTGGACGTACTGGTAAATCTTCTCGTCGAGAGTCATAGCTTTTACTCCATCATTCATTTGCCGAACTCAATGCAACTTAATTATACCCCAACAACGGAAAGGCTTTGAAGCCATTTAGCAAGAAGGCGGCTAACGGCCTGCGCTTCACCTGCGCCGCCGGAGCGCAGCGGAGGCGGCGTCAGGTGCACGCGCTGGTTATACGCCGCATGTCACATCTCTATCTCTGACTCTCATGACAAATCATATTAGCAGCCACGATACCCGAGATGACCACCGCTTCCACACCACTGCCCGGCCAGGCACTGGCACCTACAAGATAGAGATGGCGAACTGGCGTTTGCTGCGGCAAGCGCTCGTTGCCAAGCGCCGAGCCGTAAATCGCTCCAGAAGGATGCCCGGTGTAGCGCGCCACCGTTGCAGGCGTGGCGGCATCGCGCGTGATGATATGATCGCGCAAGCCAGGTAGCAGCGTTTCAGCCTGACGAATGATTTCATCCGCAAAAGCCGCCTTGCGTGCTTTGTAATTGGAGTCAGTGCGATCCCATGTGGCCGCTTCCGACTGAGGAAGCAAGGTCATCACCGTCAGTACGTGATGCCCGGGCGGTGCAAGGGATGGCTCCACTTTTGATGGGACGGCAAGACCTAGCCCTATTCTATTTGACGGGCGATACATGGTAATAGGTGCAATTGGGGGATCGTAGTCAAGCGCGAGAAAGACAGCAAAGATCGAAGTGGTGGGCTGCAGATCCTGTACCCGCTTGGCGTATTTTGTGGGTAGATGCTCCAGCCCAACCAGTTCGCCGAATGTGGCGCGGGCATCGGCGTTCGAGACAATGACATGGGCGCGAAACGTGCTTCCGTCCGCGAGTTGAATCCCGTAAGCCGTGCCATCCTTCACCAGAATCTTGGTCACCTTCTTACGCAGGAGGATAGAACCGCCGTGCGCCTGGATCGTCTCCGCGAGTGCCTGTGACAGTTGTCCCGAGCCGCCCTTCGGATAAAAACCACCATCGAAGTAGTAGCCGAAGATAGGTGCCATCTGCATTACGGTCAGCGTCTCGGGTTTGTCAGTCAGGTATGACGTTAGCGTGCACAACAATTCCTTGAGGCGCCCATCGCTAAAGTAGGTATCGAGCATTTCGAAGTACGTTCGCTCCATCCAGCGAAAGAGATGCGGATGCGTGAGCGGATAGCGCAGCATCGCATCAGGATCGGTCGGTGGACGCGGCGCACCGCCCGTCTTCTCCATATCTGCATAGAGTTCCCGATAGACGTGATACATTTCGGTAAAGAACTCGCCAATCTGCTCCCGTTCGTCCGGAAAGAGAGCGGCCAATTCCGCCGCGAGCGCGTCGGCGTCGTGAGGTACGCGCAGGTGTAGATCACCCAGGATGTATTCCTGGGACATGCGCGCAAATTCCAAGTGCGACTCGATGCCCAGTTGACGCAGCAGCCAGCGCACAGGGCCGCGCGGGCCCAGGCCGCTGATGGCATGTACTCCCATGTCAAAGACATACTTGCGGTGCATGCGGCGAAAGTTGGCGCAAAAGCCGCCCACGTAGTGGGCCTGTTCGACCACCAGCATCTTCAGACCACGCTGCGCCAAGAGCGCCGCAGCCGTCAGCCCGCCCATCCCCGCACCGATGACGATCGCGTCAAATTCCTCAGGGGCCATTGGCGGCTTCCCGGGAAGCACCGGCGGGTGCCAGCCAAAAGGGCGTTCCCATCGTGTGATTTCCTGCGCCAGCGTCCATCTTGGGAACCATCGGGGGAAAAAGATGGAGAAAGCGATGCCGGGAGCGAGCAGGGCATTGGGAAGCACGGTTGCGAGCACAATCTTGTGGGAAGGCCAGGTCAAGGCCACAAGATTAAGCGCAATGCCGAGGGTGAAGATCACGGCCCATAGGAGCGTGATGATTTCGTTGGTGCGGCGAAAGAGGCAATGCTGCCAGTACTCGCGGGGCCAATCGTCGCGTGCATACTGGTAGGTGAAAGGGCTGCGAGCAGCGAGCGACCCCCAGGCCATCAGCGCCAGCGCGAGGTAGACCAAGACACCGCCATAGGTGACGAACGCGCCGCTTCTTAGGATAGCCGTGAAAACGAAATGCAACGCAAAGAAGGCGAGGGTCACGGCATCCATCAGTTTTGGGTTGCCGGTGCGAAGCCGGTAGGTGTTGAGCACAAGTGCGCCGATGAGGGCCGCGATCACGCCAGGCATAACCAGCCCTGGTCCGGAAAGCGACCAATAGGCAATCCAAGGGATAAAGGCAATGAAAATCCAGACTGTAGAGGAAACTCTTTTAGTCATAGATGCTCCTTACAGTGGCGTATAACGGCTCGGCGTTCACCTGCGGGCCGCGCAGCGGACCGTCAGGTGCAACGCCTTGTTAGCCGGCCTACCCTTCGGCCTCCTCTTCGTACTCATCCAAGACACTTTCGGAAAGGTGCGAAAGGTGTGGTTGCTGCGCGAGCTCGCGCACGCTGTCGTATGAAAGGAATGTGCAGCTCTCCGCAAGCGGTCCCCTATCAAGTAGGGAGAAGACAGGCCGGCGCAACTCCTGAAAGACCTTCTCCCGCCGCGTGGCTGGAGCCACGATGTGAAGGCGGATGTCCATATTCGGCTGGAGTGCGAGCAGGTCAGCCATTCGCAGAATGCCGGAGTAGATCGAAGTTGTGTGCTCCACCTCGAAGGCGCGCTTGATCGCCCGCCCCTTGAGCCAGAGGACATCGATCTGCTCGATCGTCCTCAGGGTGGTGTCATCGTAATTCAACGGCAGGCGCTCAAGAACGGGCGGGTGATCTCCCCGCCACTCCGTTAGCACCGCAGCCCGATCCGACCTCGGAATCCAGATCTGCATTCCCATCCGGGAGCCAATGTCAGCGAGGAGCGCTTGAATCTTGAGCGATTCCCGTACCTCCTCTTCGCCTGCCTCGGGTACTACCTCCACCGCTTCGGGCCCTTCAGGAACGGTCACTGAAACGTCCTTGTCCGCTCTGCGAATGCGATGAGCGAGAAGCTTCTTGTACTCGTTCTCGTCGACGGGATACGTCACACCTCCAGAGGCCTGGGCCTCGATCGCCGCCTCAAGAAAGGCCCCATCGTTCTCGGGAAGCTGAACTAGGCTCCCACGGAGCTTGCCAGTCCACGTAGACGAACTCCTGCTCTGACCGCGCGTGAACGAGAGAGCATTCCACACGCGATCTTCATGAATAGGAACGGCCTTTTCAACGGGCAACCAAGCAATCGGCCTGACTCGGAACCGAACTACAAAGGGATCAGCGTCAGGAAAGAACAGCGGCGTTTCGTCCACGTACGGTCCTTCCAAGACCTCAAGCACTCCAACCCATCTCGAAAGCTTCGTCACATAGCAGATGAGTTTGTCGCCGGCCTTCACTCGACCAGCGAGACCCTGGCGGCTAGGGCGGAAACCGGTCACCGTCCGATCGGAACGGGTGAAGGCCTCGTACGTCTCAGGGGAAAACAGGTCAAGAAAGTACGCCATGTCTCTTTTTCGTGCTGGTCCGGCTAACGTCATGCGGCTCACCCGCGGCGGCCGCTTACGGCGACCTTCGCACTAAATTAGCTCGGCCGCCGGCGGGTGCAGCCGCGTGTTAGGCGTCAGCCCGCCGGCCGCGGGGTACTCGCTTGCGACCCGCCGCCGAATGCCCCGGAAACTCCAATGATGAAACCGAAGTCGTACCAGCGCCCTCGATTGTGCGTCTCGTAGATGCGAACCCCAGAGTTGAACAGGCTGATCAGGAACGTCAGCGGCGAGATCAGACCATGCCATAAGCCAGCCCAGAAACCCGCCGGCCGGGCGCCCGGCTGCTGATACTTTGAATTCGGACCCGCAATCGCCAAGGTGTTGGCCATGCGCGACTCCCTTCTCACAAACAAACCGCTGCACGCCTAACGGCACCGAGCTCAGCCGCTGCGCGGAGCGAGCGAAGCGAGCGAGGGAGCAGTCGGCTGGAGCGAGTTGTTAGGCGGCATGTGCCTGCCGATATTCTTCCAGCCGAGTCAGGGCTAATGCTGTCCACATAAGAACAGTAGTGGGAGCATAGAACCATCTGAATGGGCCGCCGATTAATACAAGTAGTGTCAACATTCCTGTGCTGAGCCAGAATAATAACCTTCCCCCCTTTTTATTTGACCTGCGTTCTGCTACGAAGCCAACTAAACCAATAGTTGGTAGGATCGCAAGCAGAATCGCAACAGTCTTTTCGAGTTGAACAGTGGTTGAATTGACGTGTTCCTGGACAGTAGTCCATAACCAGGCAGACAGGATCCATGCAATGGCACAAGCAAGTGACATTAAGCCCCAGCGCAGTCCTTTAAGACTTGGCATTGAATAGGCCTCCTTCTCCCAGGCGGAATTCGAGAAACTTGAGACTATACGAGTACGGTTCTTGATTATGATTATTGGTTGTGTGATGTAGAATTAGTTTAGGCGGCTTGCACTCATAGAGTAGACCGTGCAACCGAAATTCGCGCTCCTGGTTAAGACGATTGGCTCTCACCAGTCACGGTGTGGTAACCCAACCACCATAATAGACGCTACCGCCTGGCACAATGGACCCACTGAAATCACCTGTAATACTACAGCTTCCGTTATACCACACTGTATCCCTCACATAGTGAGTATGGGGATATGTCTCAAAAAGCCAAGCGAAGCTCCCCCATCCCGCAAAGTGTTGATATTGAGCAGGGAGTGTGGGCCCATATAGCCACGCATGAGGACCGTCAGTTACATGCCATCCATCTGGGAACCAACTTGCAACAACATATCTGTTCCATGTACTCAGTACGTTGCTGCCATTCCAAGACCAACTGATAACGGCCTCAATTTGTGTGAGTCTTAACCCGACAACATCAACCATGCGCTGGAATCCATGGCAAGTACTGTTTGTAGCCAGGATCCCTGCGGCGGCATGTGGCTCTGGGTCGGGAAGCCTAAAGATCCGCGTCTCGTACTTGGGATTAGGTTCCCCTATCAACTCTAAACTTGCCAATTGTTCTGCCGTGAGATCCATGACGGGCCCTTTCTCAATCGTACAATCTTCATTGACTCGCCATGTCTGAAGACGCATAGGATGCTCACGAGTTAAGGTGATCTGGCCTTTGATATACACTTTGCATTCGCGTTGGTCAAACTGTGGCGAGGCTGCAGTGGCTGGCGAGGAAAAGATGACCATTGTGAGGGCTAAAGCCACGGCAAGGACTAAGCCCAAAAGGTTCTTGCTTTTCATGGTACATTCTCCTTTCGCTTATTCAGAGTGCAAGCCGCCTAACGGCCAGGGCTTCAGCCGCCGCCGTCTCTAGCAAGACACCACACCCCACAGCACCCAACGCGCAGACAAAGTTGCACGCGCGGACCCGCGCCGAAGGCGGTCGGCTGCAAGCGCATGTTAGCCAGCGCCCCGCTTTTCACCAGCCGTTGACACCATTGCATAATTCTGGGCTTTTGAAACGTGCGCAGTCTTCAAATGTGCCATTTCGTGTGGCCTAATCTACTGAGGTGGAAAAGTAACCCACTCAAGAGAAATAACGGCAAAGCAAAGACGAGATTTTGAATTAATACTCCTGGTGCATCTTCTCCTCCATAATGCCTTATGTTGCCCATTACACCTCCTATTGTAAAACCTACAGCAACCAGAAGCAGTAAAAGAGATACCACCAAAGCACCTGTTTTCAACACGTCATTCTCCGCCACCCAATCTCTAAACGAAAGAAAAACCCCAGCGACTAAAACGCACAATGCGGTTGGTAGATATAGGAGGAAAAGAAAAACACGCCCTAGACCTATGCCAGCTCCTTTTTGGGTGAAATCAAAAAGTTCATGACTGAAAGCCCAACCCATTACTCCCACTGTCATCAGCAGGCCAATCAAGAGAACGATTCTTCCAACTATTCTAGACATTTTTCTCCTCCAGACAATCTGAAGTCATGCCTCCAGGGAGAAAGCCAAGACACTAGCCTGGCTTTCTCCCTGGTAAAAGGATACGAACCGCTTAGTAGGTATCATGCCACCATTGTACATACCATCCCCAGTCCCAATAGGGCCACGAATACGAAAAGATTTCAGGATTTGGTTCTCCGTACTGAATCCATATGTCATGGTTGCCTGCATCCCTCGAGCCTTGATCTCGGAACCGAGGTGATGAACAATAGCCATAAGGGCCTGAATATCCTCGCCCTCGTGTATAGTCGAGCTCACAAGGAACAAAAGGATCTTGCCCACACGCATATCCAGCCGTTTGATGAAACCCCCAACTCACTAAAGTGTTATGAGCATTCGTGTACCAACCTATGTAAGGGCGGGGAGGTGTGTAGTTGGGGACGGGGTGCGAATACGTTCCACACGGATGTGTGTCAGGAGCCAGTGGCTCTACTTGTCCACTTGCCTTGTAATCTTGCAACATGGCATCAAACTCAGCCAACAAAGGGTATTCCGTCAGCGGGATGTCGAGTTCCTCCACGTCTTTGACGTCCTGCGCTTTAACCACTTCTCGCATACGGTTTTGGTATTCAACTACATCCTGAGCCAAAGCGATTATGACGTCAGCTATTCCCGCGGAACGAGCTCCGGCGACGTCCAGAACCTGATACTCGCCTTTGAAAGTGACGAAAGGGTCCAGCCTACGAAACTCTGCAGTGATAGTTTCCACCGTGTATCCCTTCAACGAAGGGTCCTGTGCCGCAGAGACACTCCCTATCGCCAATGCTCCAATTGTAAGCATTAGCACAATAATCTTGTGGAGTCTCATTTTACACCTCCTCTTTCTGGTGGGGTAATGCCATCCTTCTCCTCGGACTACCATGACTTTGATTATTTCACTCACACGATGACACGCTGTGAGCCACGCGCCCCTGTCTCGTAGGAGTTACGCCGAGTGTCACACCGCCGAGGTGGTTTCTCGTGATGTAGGTTTCCGCCCTGCCGTGCCATTGCACACAACTGCTGGCGGCTTGGTCACGCCGCCCAACGGTGGGCTTCAGGCGCTCCGCGCAGCGAGCACAGCGAGCGGAGCGGAGTCGCCTGCAAGCCGTGTTGGGCGGCGATGCAGGCTGACGACAACAGCAAACCCAGCTTCATTCTACCTGAGCGTCTACATGCGGCCTCGCGTAAGAGCTAACTCTCTTTGGCTTTGAGCGGACTCAGTCGCCACCGGCCATAAGCCACGAAACCCGCCAGCCCGGCCAGAATCAGGTTCATGACGATATTGGGAAACTCATTGCGCGGGAAATGCCAGACCGCCGCCCCCAGCATGACGAGCACCAATCCAAGCGCCGCCAGAGACGTTAGGCGGGTCTGAATGCGGGTCAGACCAGGCAGGACAAGCCCCAGCCCCGCTAAGATTTCAGCAGCGCCACTGAAGTAATGCAAGCTGGGCGAGAGCTCATACATCCAAGCCATCGGCGCGGGCAGTCCGGGCGGCACGATGAAATGGACGATGCCAGTGAAGAAGAAGTAGAGGCCTAGCAGGATTTGCAGGATCCACAATAGAATGTTCATTAGTGATCGTCTCCTGTCAGTCATTGGCTCCCAAGTCGTATGGGTAGCATAGCGAACATCTTCGCCGCCGCCCAACGCTCCGGTTCAGCGGCGGGCCGCGCAGCGGACCGTCCGCTGCATGCTGTTCGTGGGCCACACGTGCTGCGCTGTATGCCCGGTGTCAGTCCATAGGCAGGATCCCTTGCGGCGTCAGGCGCCACGACCCCGTCGTAGCACATTGCCCTGCGGCAGTTGCCATCTCAGACTCGCCCGAGGAGGCGACGGAAAAAACCCGTCTTTGGTGACGGCGCATCGACGGGTCGTCCGACCAGCCAGCAGTCGGCGATCGCGAGCATCGCACGCTCCGGGACCTCCACGGCATCCGTCGGTGCAACAATGTCAATGGGGCCGCAAAGAGTACGGACGCGCGTGTGTACGAACCGCGTCCTCGTGACCTCGTTCCGCGCGAGATTGACCGCCTCGACATTCCCAGTGAGCAGGGCGCGGGCGCGGGCGCCAAGATGGCCTTTGGCGACAAACATGCCATACGGCAGGAATGCCTGGTCCGCGAGACGCAAGGGCTTGCCGGGCTCGCGCGGACTATTCGACTCGACTTCGCCGAAGAGTGCTGCCTGTGCACGTTCCAGGTCGTTGTGCGTGGCGCAGAGCGAAAGGGACGAGGCGAAGCCGACGACAGTGATGTCAAACGTGCGCTCGTGCTCGAGCCAGACCCTATAGGGCTCGAAGAAGAGGAACTGGAGTGCGGTCCGAGTGCACATTTCTTCGGAAGAAGGGTCCAGGACATCGCAGTCGGCGCCACTACAATGCAAGCACTCGCGATCAAAGTGGGGCGCACTCGTGTGCACTCGCCAGCGCGTTCCGCCGTCGGCCGCAGCGAAAAACGGAGTGATGCACTCCACCCTCCCTTGAGAGTCGACTCGAGCGGCGAGGGCAGCGCCACTTGCATCGCGAAACCAAAGGTACCTGGCCGCTGACGTGCCCAGGTCCGCCGGGGGAGCGGCTCGGTTGAGCACTGTGCCAACTGTGCGCAGGAAGTCGTCTTCGGAAGACACAACGAAGCCGATTGCGGCGAGTTTGCTCATAGGGCGTTGTTTCTGAAGTTCCTCACACAGCAAGGTTGAGATACTCTGGCGGCCCAACGCTACGGTTCAGCGGCGGGCCGCGCAGCGGACCGTCCGCTGCAACCGGTTGTTAGCCTCTCGCTCGCGCTTCCTGGCCTTGCATCAAAATGTCCCGTATCTCGTCAGGGTGGTGTGCTACCGCCCAACGCCAGTATCCAAACCCGCCATGCGCGTTCACGGCTTCGCACCACTCCTCAAGATAGCGCCGCTTCACCTTGTCCTGCTCCGTGTCCTCGCCCTTGGTTTCCAGAACGAGCATGTCGCCATTCTTCAAACGCACCAGAAAATCGGGCCGATATTTCCGCACCACGCCCCGATACACGTACAGCACCTCGAAGCCCAGGTGATCGTTCTTGACCCAGGCGCTCACAGCATCGCTGTCGTCGAGCGCAAAGGCATCCGACGCTTCCCAGGTGCTGTCGTAAACGCAGACGTTGATGTGCGACTTCTTTGTGCGCTCGCAGGGTTTGCCGGTGTACCAGGTACGCATGTCGCCCGTGGAGCGGATGGGGTGATCGCGGTCGAAGACAGGTACCAGGCGCTCGGTGTTCTCCTGCCTTACGGCTTCCCAGACATGTTGCACGAGCCGCGACATGTTCAGCGTGATGATCAGCCGCCGACGAAGCTCGTCCTGATAGAACAGCGGCGGCGAGATGGTGATCTTGTCGGAGCAGATGAACTGCTCGACGATCCGCACCAACTGCGCCAGCAGCACCTCGCGGCTGCCCTGCCAGGTATGCTTCATCTGGTCGAACACGTCGTGCGCCGTCTCGAAGATGATGCGCTGGGTACGGAACTCCCGCGCGAGCCGCTCCAGCTCGATGCGCTCGATCTTCGTCACGTCCGGCTTGCCTTCGAGGATCGGCGCCAACTCCGCCACCTGCGCGGTTTGGGCCGCGTTCAGTTCCAGCGGGCGCGCCTTCGACCAATCGAGCGTCAATACCCGCTGGAACACGCGCTCGATGCGCACCACGTTCGGCCACTGGATCGCGAACGCTGCCTTGGCCGGATCGGGCTCGACCGCGGTCTTCGGCGTCGGGGGCGGCGGAGGTCCGTCCTCACCGCCCTCGTGCGGCAGGAACGTGAACGGCACACCGAAGATGTTGACGTACTCGGGATCGAACAGCCCCGTTGTCGGATTCAGCTCGTAGGAAGTGCGCCGCAGGCCCCGCCCAACCACCTGCTCGCACAGAAGCTGCGAGGTGAACGCGCGCAGGCCCATGATGTGCGTGACCGTCTTGGCGTCCCAGCCCTCGGAAAGCATGCCGACGGAGATGACGTTTTGGATCTTCTCGCCTGGTTGACCCACCTTGCCCACCGTGTCCACGGTCCGCCGCAGCAGCTCCGCCTGCTCCGCCTTGGTCAGCTTGCGCTCGACCGGCACGTCCTCTTCTTCCGCGTCATTGCTCTCGTCCGACACTTCCATCGGCGCGGCGGCCTCTTCCTTCGCCTCCGCCTCCTCCAGCACCTTCGAGTCGATGTGCAGAATTCGCTCCGGGTCGCATAGCTCGTCGATGTGGATGCGCCGTGAATCGAAGGCGTGCTTGACCCGCGCGGCGGTCTCGGTGCGGTTGCAGACGGTGATCATCACCGGCGGGGTGCGCAGCCCGGCGGCCTGCCACGCCCTCAACGTCTCGCGCCAGTCGTAGCCCAACAAGTAGTAGGCATTCAGCACCAGGCCGGGCAGCGGCTCCTCGGGGTTGGCCCGCCGGTTCAGGTCGTCCTTCACATCCGGGTCGTTATAGATGTGGTAGAGGCGCGACTTGTAGGTCTTGGCGTCGGGCACGGCATCGTCGCGCACCACCACGCGCGGGGTCTTCACCAGCCCCGATTCGATGGCGTCGTTCAGGCCGAAGTCGCTGACGATCCAGCCGAAGAGCGCCTCCTCGCTGCTCTTCTTGCCCGACGGCGTGAAGGGAGTGGCGGAAAAGTCATAACAGGTCAGAATGCCCCGTGTCCGATGCAGCCGGTCCAGGCCGCCGATCCAGATGGTGGCTTCTTCGGCGCTGTCTTTGAGGTCGCGCTGGCGCAGGTATTTGCCCTCCGCCTCCCAGTTGACGCGCCAGGCATGATGCGCCTCGTCATTGATCACGAGCAGGTTGCGGGCATTGGCCATCTCGCCCAGCACTTCGCGGGTGTAGGCCTCATCGCTCTTGACGCCGCGCTTGTCCACGCTCTTCCGCTTCTTGACCTGCTCCTCGGTCTCCCAGGCCAGTGCGTGCCAGTTGCGAATCAGCACCTTGCCCTGCCGCAGCTTGTCGAGCAGGGCCGAGGGCACGATGTTGAACGCCTCGTAGTAGTTGCCCGCGCTCGCCGGCTCCAGCACGGCCAGGCGGCTCTTCACCGTCAGTCCGGGCGCAACGACCAGCACGTTCTTGGAAAAGCGTGCGTCCTGCGGATTGGCCACCTTGTTGAGGATGTGCCAGGCGATGGTCATCGCCATGACAATGGTTTTGCCCGTACCCGTGGCCATCTTGCAGCACCGTCGGGCAAACGCACCGCCGTCGCCGGGAATCTCGATGCCCACACGCTCGGCGGCGGGCGCTTCGGTGAGCCAGATCAGCGTCTCGACGGCTTCCAACTGACAGAAAAAGAAGCGCCGCGCCTCGAACTCCTCCGGGTCGCGCCAGTGTTCCAGCAGCCGTTTGGTGATGCTGGTGACACCCGGATAGCCCGCCTCGCGCCAGGCCTTGACGCGCGGGCGGATCCGGTTGACAAGCGGAATCTCAACGAAGATGCCGGGGTCGTCGAACGCCATCGAATCGCCCGACGCCACCACGTAACCCGCCGGGCGGCGGCCCTCCACCAGGTCGAACGTGCGCGTCTGGCGATCGTAGCGCCAGTGGCGCACCGGCTCCTCATAGGGTGAGTTGATGATGAGGCGGTCGATGGTGGTGCGCGCCACTACTCCACCTCCATCACCTTCATACTCTCGATCCCTCGGTCGTCAACGATCTTGACGGCGATGCGCTTGTGTTCGCCCGGCTCAAAAGGCAGCGACACCGTGCCGCGATAGGCCGCGATCCGCTCTTCGTCGATCTCGGCCTTGAGATTGCGCGCCAGCCGCGCCCAGCCCTCGTGCTCCCCCGCCATCGGGAAGAACACCTGGCGCGGGTAGAGGCTGCGGCCGTCGTAGTCGGTGTCGAGCAGCCAGACGGCGATCCTTTCCGCTCCGCCGGACTCAATCTGACCGGTTTTGGTGTTGTAATAATCAAAACCGCGCACCTCGACCACGCATTGACCATCTCGCGTCCGGCGTACCTCCACATCCGGCTGGCCGATGAGCCAGAAGGACTCGTTGCTGGCGCGTTTCTTCTTGAGGTCGTCGGTCAAGAGGTCGGCGTTCATCTGCGCCTTGAGCAGGGTCACGCCCGGCCAGTTCGTCTCGTCGATGTCCTTGGCCGCCTCGGGATCGAACTGGAAGGCGGCGAAGACGATGAGCTTCGGCTTGGGCACCAGTGTCTGCGCCTCCTCGATGGCCTGCGCCACCTGCCGCTGCTCCAGCGGCGCGTGCTCCGGACCGAAGGAGACGACGACACGCATGGGATTGTAAGCGGGCGCCGGCTCGCGCACCCGGTCCGCGCCCTCGTCGCTGGGGCGCGTCTCGCCGTCGGCGTGCAGCCAGCGGCAGCCGGGCAGGGGCTCCAGGCGGGCAAAGCGAATGTGCTGCCCGGCCTTGCCACGGATGCCGGCGCGCAGCAGTTCATCGCGCCATTCGGCCTGGCGCAGCGTCTCGCCGGAACGGGCAATGGAGGCGTCGGCCGGTTCGGGCGTTGGCTCCAGAATCTCGTCCACCGATTTGACCGCCGGTGCCGGCACCGCCTCGACGGTGAAGGGGCCGCTGACGCGGGTGCGTTTCTTGTCCACGAAGGGCTGGTCGTAGAGCGTCTCCTGCGGCGCGTGCCGGGCGATGGCGGCGTCAATCTCTTCCTGGCGCTTGCGGCGCAACTGCCACCACTCATCGAGCAACGCCCTGGCCTTCTCCGGCCATGCGGCGTCCGCCTCACGCGGGATTTGCCACTCTTCCCAAGACTGCCCGAGCAAGGCGTTCAACTGCTCCCGAACAGGCTCGAGTCTCGTCTGCCAGCGGCCATGAATGCCGTCAATCTCCGGGTTATTGGCGATGGACTTCAGCGTCACATGCGGCACCGTTCTGTACTTGAAGCCGCTGCCCACGCCCTCGTCGGGGTGCGCGAGTTCGTAGTAGTCGAAGACGGCGGTCATCAGGCGCTGGCGGGCGAGGGTGATCGCCACGCGCGAGGTGTCGCAGGTGATCCAGCGCCGGCCCCACTGCTCGGCCACATAAGCCGTGGTGCCGCTGCCGCAGGTGGGGTCGAAGACCAGATCGCCGGGGTCGGTGGTCATCAGCATACATCGTCCCACAACTTCTTCGTTCGTTTGAACCGCGTAGACCTTATTGAAAGCACCCACAGTGTCGGACCAGAGACTGGTCCGCTTGGTTAGAGGGAAGTCGTCGTAAAAGAGTTTGTAGGTAATTGTGTTTCCTTCAACGAAAAGACGCCGCGCTCTTTTCAGCGTCTCCATTTGATCAGGACCAGTAATCCATGAACCACCCCTAGGCGGATAGTATTTCTTCCCATCGATAAATATTGGGAAGTCATTTGCTTCTGAATAACCGGGTGCTTTCATCGACACAACTCTGAAGATGCGGGCTCCAGGAGGGAGCAAGTTGGGATCTCTCTGTTGCTCTTTTGTGATCACATGATCTCGGCCACTTTCATCTTCGTACCACTTCCAGTGAAAGTCCCCTTGAATATCCAACTGTGTAAATAGAGACCGACACTTAGTTTTTTCCTTATCTTTCGCATACCACACGAGGTAGTCGCACATGCTGTCCAGGAACTTGGCGCCCAATGGCATCGTCTTTTTTCTAAAGGGGATCATCGACACGAAGTTCTTGGCCATAAACACCTGGTCCATCAATTCCCGCACGTGGTGCACGTTCTCATCGCTTATCTGCACGAAGACGCTGCCGCTCTCCGTCAGCAGTTCGCGGGCGAGCAGAAGGCGGTCGCGAAGATACGTAAGGTATGAGTGGATGCCCAGCTCCCAGGTGTCGCGGAAGGCCTTGATCTGCTCCGGCTCGGCGGTCAGGTCCTCGTCCTGGCCGTCCTTGACGTCGCGCTTGTTGACGAACGGCTGGAAGTTGGAGCCGTACTTGATGCCGTAGGGCGGGTCGATGTAGATCATCTGCACCTTGCCCGCCATGCCTTCCTTTTCCAGGAGGCTGTTCATCACGAGCAGGCTATCGCCGGCGATCAGGCGGTTGGTCCAGCCGTGCTTGTGCTGGTAGAACTCGATGGCGGTGCGCAGGGGTTCCTTGCGCTCGACCTCGAAGAGCGGCAGCTGTGCGGGCTGTCCGTTGCCGTTGCGCTTGCGCACCGCCTCGATGATGGTGCGCGGGTCAATGCGCTCGTGGACGTGCAGGCTGACGGTCGGCACCTCGA